>OJUL01000002.1_pt1 | contig 236363 bp, 221 predicted proteins | sample 1601491 | NCBI WGS metagenome assembly OJUL01 (sample SAMN04436862, study PRJEB24849) | human gut metagenome | biome: human gut; feature: NICU; material: stool | host: Homo sapiens | place: USA: Saint Louis, MO | collected 2011-11-09 | reverse complement strand
CGGGAAACGAAAGCCCGGGCCAGACAGCGGCAGCCGGAAGTGAAGGCTGAACTGTTATATAAGGGCTGTACTTTGCCTAAGTGCTTCCCACTAACAAACCAATTATTTTGAAAAACAAAGTAATTCTTTCGAAAATGAGTTGCCCAACATTGCGGCATTTGATAGAATGGTACTAATGGAAGCAATCAGAAAAGGAGCTCCTATGGAATATATACCTGCAAAAACCATTGTAACGAAGACGAAGAGCTCCGAATGGTTCGGCATCGATTATAATATGAATATTTATAAAGGGTGCTGCCATGGCTGCATATACTGCGACAGCCGTTCCTCCTGTTACCGGATCGAGCGGTTTGACACGGTACGGGCCAAGGAAGACGCCCTTCGGATCGTCCGGGATGATCTGCGGCGGAAGGTGAAGACCGGAGTGGTGGGCACCGGAGCCATGAGTGATCCCTATAATCCGTTTGAAAAGGAGCTGGAACTGACGAGACACGCTCTCGAACTGGTGGACACTTTCGGCTTCGGCGCGGGGATTGCGACGAAGAGCACCCTGTTAAAAAGGGATGCGGATATTTTAGAGAGCATAAAGGAGCATTCGCCCGTGATCCTGAAGGTGACGGTGACGACTGCGGATGACGAACTGGCAGGGAAGATTGAACCCGGCGTGCCGTCCTCAACGGAGCGGTTTGAACTGATTGATTATTTAAGCGGCAGAGGGCTGTTTACCGGAATCCTGCTGATGCCGGTCCTCCCGTTTCTGGAAGACAGTCCGGAAAATATTCGGGCTGTCGTGAGAAATGCTCATGAAGCTGGAGCTTCCTTCATCTATGCAGCTTTTGGGGTGACGCTCCGCGATAATCAGAGAGAGTGGTACTACGATAAGCTGGATCAGCTGTTTCCGGAACGGAAGCTGGCTGCGGAATACAGAAAAAGGTACGGAGAACGCTACGAATGCCGGAGTCCGGCGGCAAAACGGCTCTGGGCCATCTTTGCGGCAGAGTGTGAAAAATACGGGATACTGTACCGTATGGAGGATATTATTCACGGGTATAAGAAGAATTATGAAAGCAGTCAGATGAGCCTGTTTGATTTTTTGCAGTGAGAAGAGAGAAAGCGAAAGGAAACCTTACATGGAACAGGAGAAAAAAGAAAAGCTTACAAAAATGGAGATAGACTGGATTCTGTACGACGTGGGAAATTCCGCCTTCGTTCTGCTGGCAACGACTATTCTGCCTATTTACTTTAATTATCTGGCGGGACTGGCCGGTATTTCCGAGGTGGATTATCTGGCCTACTGGGGGTATGCGGCCTCTGTGGCCACGCTGCTGGTGGCTTTCATCGGTCCGGTCTGCGGAGCCATTGCCGACACGAAGGGCTATAAGAAACCTATATTTACGATCTGTATGCTGGTGGGCGTTGTGGGATGCGCTGCGCTTGCCATACCGAAATCCTGGATTGTATTTTTGGTGGTATTTGTCATTGCAAAGGTTGGCTACTCCGCGAGCCTGGTGTTTTATGACTCCATGCTGCCGGACATTACGACGCCGGAACGCATGGATGCGGTTTCTTCCCACGGCTTTGCATGGGGATATATTGGAAGCTGTGTGCCGTTTGTATTCAGCCTTGTGTTCGTACTGTTTTATGAGAAGATTGGTATTACCATGGTAACCGCCATGGTGATAGCACTTATCATCAACGCCCTGTGGTGGTTCCTGGTGACAGTGCCTCTGCTCCGCCATTACAGGCAGGTTCACTATACGAACCGTACGGAGACGGAGCGCGGAGTGGTGACGGAGAGTCTGCGCCGTCTGGGTCAAACACTTCTTGATTTAAAGAACCATAAGAAAATTTTCGTCTTCATGATTGCGTATTTCTTCTATATTGACGGTGTCTACACGATTATTGAGATGGCCACAGCCTACGGAAGCTCTTTGGGACTCGACTCCCAGGGACTGCTTCTGGCCCTTCTGTTAACCCAGATCGTGGCGTTCCCGTTTGCCCTGTTATTTGGAAAGGCGGCTAAGAAGTACAGGACGGAAAAGCTGATCCGCCTTTGTATTCTGGCATATCTGTGTATCGCACTCTATGCGATTCAGCTGGATAAACAGTACGAGTTCTGGGTGCTGGCCGTATGTGTTGGGATGTTCCAGGGCGCGATTCAGGCGCTGTCGCGGTCGTATTTTGCCAGAATTATTCCACCTGAGAAATCAGGAGAATTTTTTGGCATCTTCGACATTTGTGGAAAGGGCGCCTCTTTCATGGGAACGGCACTGATGGGATTGTTCGCCCAGATCACGGGGAAGAGCAACGGCGGCGTTGCAATTCTGGCCGTGATGTTCCTCATTGGCTTTTTCGTGTTTGGAAAGGCTGTGAAACTGAATGAGGATAAGGGAGATTATTGAGTGCCTGTCACATCAAAATAATTCACAAATTCTTTGGCTATGTTCGATACATAGCCATTTTTTTTGTATATGGCAGTCATTCGGGTAACGGTTTCCGGGGAATCGATGGTCCGGACCGTCAGCCCTTCCGCCGTTTTCATACTGCTGATGGATTCCGGTACCAGGGCCACGCCCAGGCCGGCGCCGGCCCACTGAAGGCACGTTCGTGCATCATCGTTGCGGCAGAAGATATCGGGCACCGCACCGATATTCTGGAATGCCATGGATATGATGGCGTCAAAGCGCCGATAATAGATGAGAGGTTTTCCGGCCAGATCCGTAAGGCGGATGCTGCCGTCCGGAAGCGCATCGAACCAGGAGGCTACTCCGACTGCCGTAAGCGGCTCCTCTGTTCCAAAGACGCAGTGTAAGCCCTCCGTATTGAACGGTGTGCGGACAACGGCGCATTCGATGATGCCGTTTTTCAGCTTCTCCAGAAGCTCATAGGTGTTCCCCTCGGAAATTTCGAAGCGGACATTCGGATGAAGGCGGCAGAAGCCCGGAAGGACGCGGTCTGCCAGATAGTCTCCGGAGGAGGAGATCGTTCCAAGCTTTAGGATTCCCTTCGCTGAGGAAGGGAAATTCTGAAGCTCGCTGGCGGCCGTATCCATCATGGAAAGGATATCCCTGGCCCGGGAATAGAGATAGGCGCCTGCCTCGGTCAGCTCGGCTTTTCTGGCACCGCGGTTCAGAAGGCGCACGCCTAAATCTTCCTCCAGCATCATAATCTGCTTGCTGAGCGGCGGCTGTGACAGCCCCAGCTTCTTTGCCGCCGCCGTAAAACTTCCTGTTTCCGCAATCACTGTAAAATAATACAGATGCCTTGAATTCATCTGTCCCATGGAACATACCCCTTCTATAAATTATTTTTATATCATTGATACTTGTAATATTATACCAGAATGATATAATATTACAATGAATTATTCTTAAAATATATGAATCCGGAGGAAGGATAAATGAAAAAACTCCTGAAATACTTAAGAGAATACCGGCTGGAAAGCTTCTTAGGGCCGTTATTTAAGCTTCTGGAGGCCAGCTTTGAGCTGATGGTGCCTCTTGTGATGGCAAAGGTAATCGATGTCGGAATCAGGACGCAGGATCTCCCCTACATTTTGAAAATGGGCGGGATTCTGGTGCTGCTGGGCGTTGTCGGTCTGATCTGTTCGATCACAGCCCAGTATTTTGCGGCGAAAGCTGCGGCGGGATTTGGAACGGCGCTGCGTAATGATTTATTTGCCCATATCGGCAGCCTTTCCTATGCGGAGCTTGACAAAGAGGGGACGGCCACACTGATTACCCGCATGACGAGCGACGCGAATCAGGTACAGTCAGGGGTTAATTTATTTTTACGCCTCTTTTTGCGGTCTCCGTTTATCGTGTTCGGAGCCATGGCCATGGCATTTACCATTGATGTGAAGGCAGCCCTGATTTTTGTTGTTGTGATACCGGTCCTTTCCCTTGTCGTGTTCGGCATCATGCTGATCAGTATGCCTCTCTATAAAAAGGTTCAGAGACAGCTGGACCGTGTGCTTCTGACTGCCCGGGAAAATTTAAGCGGAGTCCGCGTCATACGGGCTTTTAACCGGCAGGAGGATGAGAGCCGCCGCTTTGATGGAGAAAACGGGAAGCTGGTTACGATCCAGGTATTTGTCGGCAAGATTTCCTCTCTGCTTAATCCTCTTACCTATGTGATCATCAATCTGGGGATCATTGTGCTCATCCAGACCGGAGCAAGGGAGGTCAACCGCGGTGCAATCACGCAGGGAGAGGTGGTGGCACTGGTGAATTACATGTCCCAGATCCTGGTGGAGCTGGTGAAGCTGGCCAACTTAATCATCACCATCTCCAAAGCGCTGGCCTGTGCGAACCGGATCAGCGCCGTGTTCGAGCAGAAGCCGGGAATCACGGAGAAGAATCGTACGTGTCTGGAGGCCGGAGAGGACGCTCCGGCAGTGGAGTTTCGGGATATGAGCTTTACCTATGAGGGAGCGAGAGAACCGGCATTGAGCGGCATTTCATTTTCTGTGAAGCGGGGACAGACCGTGGGAATTATCGGCGGTACCGGTTCCGGTAAATCGACACTGGTCAATTTAATTCCCCGTTTTTACGATGTGACGGAGGGCGGCGTGTATGTGGACGGCCACGATGTCCGGGAGTATCCGCTGGATCAGCTGCGAGGCAAGACTGGCGTCGTCCCGCAGAAGGCGGTGCTGTTCCATGGGACGCTTCGGGAAAATATGCAGTGGGGCAAGAAACATGCATCAGACGGGGAAATATATGAAGCGCTTAAGACTGCTCAGGCTTTTGAGTTCGTGGAGGAAAAGGACGAGGGCCTGGAACTCTATATTCAGGCAGGAGGGAAAAACTTATCAGGCGGTCAGAGACAGCGACTCACCATAGCCAGAGCACTGGTCAGAAAGCCGGAGATCCTGATTATGGACGACAGTGCGTCAGCACTGGACTTTGCCACGGATGCCAGGCTTCGAAAGGCTATGAAAGAGAGAACACAGGACATGACGGTATTTATTGTATCCCAGCGTGCAACCACGGTTCGAAACGCGGATCAGATCGTCGTCCTGGATGACGGCGTTATGGCAGGATGCGGAACTCATAAGGAACTGTATGAAACCTGCGAGATTTACCGGGAGATCTGTCTGTCGCAGCTTTCAAAAGAGGAGGTGCAGTAGAATGAATATGAAAAAGCATAAAACCACCATCCGCCGGATACTCACCAGCATAGGCCGGTATAAATGGGGGGGACTGGCTTCTCTGGCCTGTGCGTTTGTTACGGTTGTACTGACTCTCTATGTGCCGATTTTAACCGGTAAAGCAATAGACTGTATCCTTGCTCCCGGAAATGTGGATTTTGCGCTGATGAGCAGAATTCTTTTAAAGATTGGCGTGATTATAGCGGTGACCGCGGTGGCCCAATGGCTTATGAGCCATATCAATAATACGATCACATACCGCGTGGTAAAGGATATCCGGGTCCGGGCATTTGCAAAGATGGAGAGTCTGCCGTTAAAATACATCGATTCCCATTCCCACGGCGATATCATCAGCCGTCTGATCGCTGATATCGACCAGTTTTCCGACGGGCTTCTCATGGGCCTTACCCAGCTGTTTACAGGCGTTCTTACGATTTTAGGAACACTGATATTCATGTTTACGATCAATCCCGCCATTGCCGTCGTCGTGATCCTGGTTACTCCGGTTTCGCTGTTTGTGGCGAGCTTCATTGCCAGAAGGACGTATACCATGTTCCGGAAGCAGTCACAGACGAGGGGAGAGCTCACTTCCCTTGTGGAAGAGATGCTTGGCAGCCAGAAGGTGGTTTTGGCATTTGGCCATGAGAAAGAGGCGCAGGCGCAGTTTGAAGAAATCAATGAACGCCTCAGAGTGTGGGGGCTTAAGGCTACGTTTTTCTCCTCCATCACCAACCCGGCGACTCGTTTTGTCAACAGCCTGGTATATGCCTGCGTGGGGATTGCCGGCGCGTTTGCGGCCATTTCAGGCTATTTAACAGTAGGTCAGCTTTCCAGCTTTTTAAGCTATGCAAACCAGTATACGAAGCCGTTTAACGAGATATCCGGTGTGGTGACGGAGCTTCAGAACGCGCTGGCCTCGGCGGCCCGTGTCTTTGAACTGATTGACGAGGAACCTCAGATTCCGGACGCGCCGGATGCCGCCGTTCTGACGGAGGTAAAGGGGGAAGTGTCTCTGAAAAATGTGAATTTCTCCTATGATCCGGAAGTGTCCCTGATCGAGAATATGAATCTGGAAGTGAAGCCCGGACAGCGGGTTGCCATCGTAGGGCCTACCGGCTGCGGAAAGAGTACTGTGATTAACCTGCTCATGCGGTTCTACGACGTGGACTCCGGCTCCATTAGGGTGGACGGAACCGATGTGAGGAAGATCACGAGAAAGAGCCTGAGAACGAGTTACGGCATGGTTCTCCAGGAAACATGGTTGAAATCCGGCACGATTCGTGATAATATCGCATATGGAAGGCCGGAAGCGTCGGAGGAGGAAGTGGTCCGGGCGGCGAAGGAGGCTCATGCCCACAGCTTTATCAAGCGAATGAAGGACGGATATGATACGGTTATCTCCGAGGACGGAAGCAATTTATCCCAGGGACAGAAACAGCTTCTGTGCATTGCCCGGGTCATGCTGTGTCTGCCGCCCATGCTGATTCTCGACGAGGCCACGTCTTCCATTGATACGAGAACCGAGATACGGATTCAAAAGGCGTTTTCCAAGATGATGGAAGGCAGGACCAGCTTTATTGTGGCCCACCGTCTCTCAACCATAAGGGAAGCAGATGTAATTCTGGTCATGCGGGACGGCCATATAATCGAGCAGGGGACTCATGAGAGCCTGCTTGAAAAGAACGGTTTCTATGCAGAACTGTATAACAGCCAGTTTGCCGTGTGATCGGATCAGACAGAACAGAGGTGATTGCACAAATGAAAAAAACAGGACACTACGCGGCTTTTATCGGACTTTTATCGGCTGTTGCGCTGTCCGTGACTGCCTGCGGCGCTCCGGCGAAAGCACCGGCGGCGGCTGGAGCAGCGGAGACAGATACAGCGGAGGCAGGTGCCGGGGCAGACACGGCAGGCGCACCGGAATCCGCCGGAACAGACACGAATAGGGAGAATGCAGCGGGCTTTCAGAAGATCGATACGGCTGACAGCGGCAGCTCCGGAGATACAGCTGCTGCAGGAAACGAGGCAGGACAGGTACAGGCTGTTACAGGTGCCGTTCCGGCCGACGGAGAGGTGCTTTCGGGTATACCGGTAGATGCTGAAAAGTCGGAGGCAGTTTCCATTTATTACGGCTCTGTGTGCTATTCGTTCTTCAGTGAGGACAGAGACAGGATTAAAGAGGTGGCTGATTTATTTACGGGGTTTTCTCTCGAGGAAGTTCCCAATGGACAGCTGGATGAGGCGACTACGTACCAGATTTACTTTTCGACGGATACAGAACAGATCGCAGCCATTAACGTGGATAAAAACGGGATATTCTATATTCCGGAGGAGAAGAAGTTTTATAAGGTAAAGGCAGGAACCTTCCACTTTGAAACTCTGGATCAGATTTATAAAGACAGTATGTATGCAGATGGTTTTGATGAGAATCAGTGTCTGATACAGTAGTAAGAAACAGGAGAAAAGGGATACGCCAGTCTTCCGGTTCGCAGGAAGACTGGCGTATCCTTTTTGTCTGCTGCCGATCTGACAGATGAGCCTTTGTCTGTCAGCGGATCATGACCCCATCCTTGAATACATGAACCGGTTTCTGATACATTGCAGTGATATCATTGACCGGGTCACCGTTAACAACGATGAGATCTGCGAATTTGCCGGCAGCGATGCTGCCGATCTTATCATCGACGCCCATCAAAATGGCGCTGTTAATGGTAGCCTGTTTCAGTAAGTCTATATTGGAGAAACCCAGACGGTCTTTTCTTGCCTTCCACTCGATATAAGGAGTTTTTTCCATGGTCATGATATCCATGTCTGTTCCCCAGCCCATAAGAATGTCATAATTTTCCCCGGCGTTGCGGATACAGGCGTCTCGTTCCGCGCTGATATTCTCAAACCGGTCGTAAACGGCGCCGCTTTCTCTCGTGATTCCCTGTGCCTCCGGCAGACTGCAGGAGATGGTGGGAACGAGACCGGCATCTTTGCGTCCATCCAGTTTCCTGCAGGTTTCATCCGATATGAAGCTGGCGTGTTCGATCGTACGGACACCCAGATCGACCATGACATCGCAGGCCTCTGCGCCATGGCAGTGAACCGCACAGTAGCTGCCTCTTAACCTGGCGACGGCGACAGCCTCGGAAATCTCATCCTCCAGCATGATCCGTCTGCCGGGCATGCTGTCTTCTACCAGCATGGAGCCGGTTCCGTAAAGCTTTAAGAAATCTGCTCCGTGATAGAACTGATTTCTGGCCTGACTGCGTATCTCTTCTTTATTGCCGTAGAATGCACACATGAACTCAAACGTGTTAAATCCTGCCGTCAAAGGGACGATGGTCATACCGGAACAGAATACCCTTGGTCCCACCACGATGCCTTCCTGGATGGCATTTCTCGTGGCGATTCCGCAGTAATTGGATTCGTCGCCGACATCTCTGATTGTCGTATATCCGTTGTCCAAAAACCATTTGGCAAAGGCATAGGCATCATAGGCCCACTGGCTGGGGGCCATATCCCGGTCTCCCAGGGTGAAACCGCCGGAACGCTTGCCGTTAAAAAGATGTACATGGGCATCAATCAGCCCCGGCAGCAGGGTGGCTCCATCTAAGTCAATCACTTCGTGGCCGTCTGCATCAGCACTGCCGCAGGGAACGACAGCCTCAATCAGACTGCCCTTTACGATCACGTCTGCCATAACGGGAGCATTGGCTTCCGTCAGTTCTGGAACCAGCTTACAATTTTTGAGAATCATGTTTTACTCCTCCTTTTGGTTTGCATTTTTATATGTTTTCTATAACTTGCTTTAATTGTTATGATTTCGCTGGATCGGCGGCCTCTTTTGCACGCTGCTTTTTCAGCTCAGCCTTCAGCCAGAAGGAGGCTAATACGAAGATGAACAGGCCGACTACCGCAATGCTGAAAATGTAATAGTAGGCATTACCGCCTTTCGTATCCATCCAGTGGCCGATCAGGGCCGGAAGGAACCAGTCGGAGCAGTAGCCAAAGAATAAGTACAAACCACCGACTACGCCCAGAATCTCCAGAGGTACCTTCAGCTCGGCAACCGGAATCTCACATAAGTTGTTGACCGAGCGGTATGTACAGGTGAGAAGGAGAGCGACAATTACGGCTGGAACCGTATAAGCTGCGCCTCTCGGGATGAACATAAATACAATGACAAGAATGATGGTGGGAATTCCAAGGGAAACGATCATCCTTGTGGTGTTATTGATCTTGTCACGGATCATACCGCCTAAAGGAGCGGCTACAATTTTGATACCGTAGCGAAGCAAGATGCCGAAAATGGAGGCAAATGCCGCACTCATGGCAAACTCGGAGACCATATAGGGATTGATGTAATTGAATGCGGTGGACGTAATGTATACGCCGAAGGACATCAGTGCAGTTATCCACATGGCCGGTATCTTAAGGCCGACCAGATAATTCTTAAGTCTTACCGGTTCACCGGTACTGATGACATACGTGGCGGCATATTTTTTGTAGTCGTAGGTGATGATAAAGCCAACGGTTCCGATTGCGTAGATGATGCCGAATACCAGAAAGAGGGTGCGCATGCCGGCCGGAGTTGCCAGCTTATCCCCTAAGAGTGCAACCAGACCAACCATCAGGCCAAGAGAAAGAATCCCGTCGATGCACTGGTAGATCCCGTTGATTGTCCCCTGCTCGCTGGCGTCGCCCAGCATACGGCGAAGCTTTGCCGTTGCAGACCAGAAGAGAAGCCCCAGCGTAATGGACAAAACGAAAAAGCATATCAGCAGAACTCTGTACGGCGGAATGGTCGCCATAATAAAGACCACCACGGTGGAGCTGATACAGGCGATGGACATCAGAAGCTTGGAATTAAATTTGTCCGCAATGATGCCGCTGACAAGATAGGCGGGAATTGCCAGGCTGGCATAAGCGGCAGTCAGGCTTCCGATCTGTGTGTTGGTAAGATGAAATACCTGTTGGAAGGCGGCATAGAACATTACGGGGAAAAAGATAACGTTCCCCACATTTGCGGCGATGGAGTAAAATACCAACGGCCAGAAGCGTTTACCTAGTTTTTTCATACAAGCACCCTTTCTTGAACATAAATAATTTGTTTAATTGAACATATTCAATTATAAGCAAAAAAAATACAGCCTGTCAAGCAATTTTATGAGTTGAAAGCAATTTACTCATAAAATTGTATGACACCAATGCAGAAAATCTGCTTTTCAGGCTGAGAATGAAGAATAACAAGGTTGAAGGAAGGGGCTGCCAAATGTCCTGCTACCGAAGATAGGCGTCGCTTCCATAGTAATTTGTCAGGAATTCCTTGCTCCTGGTGACGATGGAATAGATCTGTTCGTCATCAAGGCCCAGATTATAAAAGTAATTGGAGGTGGTAATATCCATGACGTCCTCCCGCGTAATGCCATACTGCCCTTTATGGTGGTGCAGCATCAGTTCTCTTGTTGCGCCGCGGTTTGCAATCATATACATGGTGTTCTCCGCGCTGCTCACTAAAAGTCCGTACTCCTCGATGATGTCATTTACCATTTTGAGATAGTTGGAACCATTTAAAACCTTCTGTCCCAGAGAGTTTTCATAATAACTGTAGTAGAAGCGGGAATAGGCGGGAACCTCGTCGATCTTCAGCCACTCCATATAGACCGTGATATAAAAACGCTCGCCGCTGGCCAGATTATGAAAATCAGTCTGTCCCAGCTCTTCGGCCACTTCATCCAGAAATCTGGAACACACTTCCGCAGCCAGATTCTCTTTAGAATCATAATAGTAGGAGATGAGACTGGAGGCCACGCCAGCTCTCTCTGCGATTTCCCGAAAGGTTACGCCGCTGTATCCCTTTTCCATAAAACACTCTTTTGCAGCCAGAAAGATGGCCTGCGCTGTCGCAGAATCGGCAACATCACACTTTTTCCTTTTTGCAGGTGCTTTCTTAAATCTCATAAAAATCAGTCTTCCTTTCTGAAAATGAAAGTATCTTGTCTTTTCATTGTAAAGGAGGTTCTCCTAAAAAGCAAGCGCATTCAAATAAAATATGATTGAAGTTCTAAGTTTCATACAGTAAAATACTAAACATATACATTAAATAAAATTGAACATGATTAACAAAAGGAGAGGTTAGTATGTTTACATCCGGATTAGGCCCTGTCGATATTGCCGTACTGATTCTGTATATCGCCGCTATTATTTCCATTGGTTTCATTGTATCCAGGCGGGTGAAAACCGTAAAAGATTTTACATCTGCCGGTCAGTCACTCAGCCCTTTAGTTATGATTGCCTCCTGCCTGGCTACCTTTTTCGGTGCATTTGCCGGATCGGGAGCCATGGAGATGATCGGCCAGTTCGGCCTTACGACGCTCACGATCCTGCTGGGAGCCAATGTCGGCTGGTTTGTGATGGCTCTCATGGCGGGGAAGATGAGGAAATCGGGGGCGCTGACCTACCCGGCCTATATCCGCAGACTGTTTGGGGCAAAGGCGCAGGCAGCGTCCTCCATGATCAGCGTTGTTTATCTGATGGGACAGATCGCCGGGCAGTTTGTAGCCTGCGGTACGATGGCGCACCTGCTGGGACTGTGTTCTTTTCAAACCGGTATTGTGGCGGGCGGTATCATTATGATTCTGCTTTCGGTCAGCGGCGGTCTGTCCAGCGTCACAATTACAGACAGCATTCAGCAGATCTTTATTACCATTATGTGTGTGATCGTTGTTCCGATTCTGGCCTTTTCTAATGCAGGGGGACTAAAGGCGGTGGCGGCAGCCACGGATCCGGTTAAAATGTCGCTGTTTCAGGGAGCGCCCTCCGGGTATGTCATAGGCACGTTCCTCTCGCTGGTGCTGGCGTATTCCTGTGAACCTTCCTTTGCACAGCGGATTTTTGCGGCAAAGGATGAGAAATCTGTAGTAAAAGAGACGATGTTCGCGTGCCTGCTGGGATTTCTCTTTACCGTTCCCATGTGGGGAGCTGCCCTGACGATGCCGATTCTGTTTCCGGGGGAATCGAGCCTGGTCTTTTTGCCGCTGGTGATGAAAGCTTTTCTTCCGCCGGTCTTAAGAGGACTTGGCATTGCAGCCTTTATCAGCCTTCTCCTGACAACCGGCAACGCGCTGCTTGTATCTGAAACCTCCGTCATTTCAAATGATATTCTTCCGCGAATCTGGCCGGATGCCGATGAGAGACAGGGACTTTTGATCAGCCGCGGCGTGGTGGTTGCCCTGGGGGGCCTGGCGGTAATCCTGGGGCTTTATTTCCAGAGTGTCTGCGCGGTGATGCTGCTCTTTGTCGGAATGTACGGCGCATCGATTTTCCCGCCGGTGCTTTTAAGCGTGGTGTTTCCGAAACGCGAACTCCGGTCTGAAACGGTGGCTCTCTGTATGGGGATCACCGCTGTTCTTACCTTGACGCTGGATTTGATTCCGGCGTTTCCTGCAGAGGCAATCTTTATTGGGGTGCCGGTTCATCTGATTTTACTGCTTGGTCTTTCTAAAGCGGAAAGCTGGAGGATAGAACCGGCGGGGGAAGAAGTGCAGGTTTAGGGTAAAGTTCTCTGAATTTGAAAAATTAAAAATAAATGGAAAATGATATTGACAGGCAGGGATAAGCTGTTTATAATAAACATAGAAATCGTTTTCTGTAGGAGCGTGCGATGTGAAAAATGTTACGATAAAAGAAGTGGCAGCCCATGCGGGGATGTCCATAACAACCGTGTCGCGGGCACTCAATAATAATTATCCGGTGAGCGCGGAAGCCAGGGAAAAGATTGAGAGAGCAGTATCGGAACTGGGATACAGGCCGAACCTGGTGGCCAGAAGCTTAAAGAGCAATAATACCGGTATCATAGGCCTGGTGGTGGCAGATATTTCGAACCGTTTCTTCATGAAAGCGGCAAGGAAGCTGGAAGACGTCGTTTCTGCTCAGGGATATCAGATTATTTATGCGAGCAGTGACGGAAACGTGGAGAAGGAACACCAGATTCTCTCCATGTTTGAGGAGCGCTGCGTGGATGCACTGGTGATCGCTTCCTCCGACAGCAGTTCTTCCCGCTTAAACAACATTGCCGCGAATGGAACGCCGGTTATTGCAATCGACCGTAAGGTTCCGGGGCTTCAGGCGGATATTGTAGTGGAGGACAACCGGGATTCCTCTTACCAGCTGGTGGAAGCGCTGATACAGAGAGGCCACAGGGAGATTGCAGTTAATAACGTATTGATGAATATCAGTTCCGGTAAGGAACGACTGGAGGGCGTCCGGATGGCCATGCAGGCCCATGGACTGCCTCTGAGAGAGGAATGGGTCAGCAAAGGTGGTTTCACAAGTGATGATGCCAGACAGTGGGTGAAGCAGATCTTTGACGGGGACGGATTAAAGCCAACAGCAGTATTCTGTGCCAATAATGTGATGACAGAAGGCACCATGCTGGCTTTGGAGGAACTGAATCTCCGGATTCCGGAAGACGTATCGGTTGTCTCGTTTGGGGAACTGCCGATGCACCAGCTGATTCAGCCGCGGATCGAATCTGTGGTTCAGGATCCATTTCGGATTGGACAGCTGGCAGGAGAGCTGGTCCTAATGAGGCTGAAAGGGCAAAATGAAGAGTTCTGCCATTATGAACTGCCTCTGAAATTAAAACATGGTCATTCAATTCGGAGCCTTGTCTGAGAGATGTCTGCAGATAGAGTATGACCGGAGCGTGGGAAGGAAAGAACGGAGCAGACGGAATTCAGCTGAATCCGGTTTTTCTTCCCGTAGAAACTCATTATTTTTTTAAATCAATAGAAAACGTTTTCTATAAAAGGAGGCAAATAATGATTGTTCAATTGGATCGACTATATGCGGATGCCATGAAACGCCGATATATTGTGGGAGCGTTTAATGTATTTAATTATGATAGTCTGTGTGCGGTGCTGGAGGCGGCGGAGGAAGAGCAGTCGCCTGTGATACTTCAGGTGTCTATGGGGGCACGAAACTACGTTCCGGACCTCAGGCAGTTTATAGAGGTCATGAAGATTGCCGCTTCAGGAGTATCCGTTCCTGTAGGAATCAATCACGACCACTGTCCGACGGCAGAAGCGGCTATGCAGGCGGTTGATGCAGGTGTGGGTGGCGTCATGTTTGATGGATCCCATCTTTCCTTTGAGGAGAATGTGCGGTTTACGGGAGAGGTTGTGGAGTATGCCCATACAAGGGGCGTTTGTGTGGAAGCGGAGCTGGGACGCCTGCCAGGATTTGAAGACGAGGTCTTTGCGGATCACGTGGAATTTACAAACCCGGGCGCGGCGAAGCGATTTGTTGCGCTGACTGGCTGTGACAGCCTGGCTGTGTCGGCGGGAACCTCGCACGGCGGAGTAAAGGCGGCAGAAAATCTTCCTCTGCATATGGAGGTTCTGGAACGGATTCAGGCTGAACTGCCGGGATTTCCACTGGTATTACACGGAGCGGCTTCTCTTCCCATGCACCTGATTGAAGCTGTAAATGAACAGGGCGGTCGTGTGGAGGTGATGAAAAACTGCAGTGAGAGCAGTATACGCCGGTCCGCAGAATACGGAGTTTGCAAGGCTAATATGGATGTGGACAATTTCCTTGCATTTACCGGCGCGGTGCGCAGAGTTCTGAATGAACAGCCCGATAAATACGATCCCCGTGTCTATTTAAAACAGGGAAAGAATGCATGGAAGAAAGAAGTCATGTGGAAGATGAGTCAGGTGACAGGGAGTTCCGGCCACAACTGGGTGAAAGAGGGGGTGAGGCAATGATACGGGCGATTTGTTTAAACCCGGTGATCGACCGGTCATATCATGTTAACGGCTTTGAACCGGGGAAAAAATATTTTCACCTGTTGAGAGAGGTATCCATAGGAGGGAAAGGGATTAATGTAGCCAAAGTATGCAAACAGTGCGGGGAGCCTGTGATGCTGTACGGATTTATCGCTGGCAGCAACGGAAAGATGATCCGGGCCTATATGGAAAAGGAAGGGATTGATGCCTGTCTGATCGAGATAAACGGAAATACGAGAGAGACAATTAATATCATCGATCTGGAACAGGGGAGGGAGTCCGAACTGGTTGAACAGGGGCCGACTGTAGAACTGAGACAGGTGGAGCAGCTGCTGTGCCGGCTTCGGGAGGATTTGCAGAGAGACGATATTGTGATCTGCTCCGGCATGACGATTGAAGGCGCGCCGGCTGACCTGTACAGTGAAATCAGCGCAATGTGCAGATGGAAGGAAGCCAGATGCTTTCTGGATACAAACAGCGTTACGGTAGAACAATTGAGAAAAGACGGTTATTATTTTTATAAGCCCAATCTTCAGGAATTATTTGAACTGTTTGGGCGGGAACCGGTGTCTGACCGAACGGCAGTCAGAAAGCTGGCTTTACAGCTTGTTCAGGATGGAGTGGCCTTTGTGTTGGTTTCCCTTGGGGCAGAGGGGGGAATCCTGGCTGGAAAGGATTGCTGCTGGGAAGCAAAAATCCCCAGTGTAGAGGTGACTTCCACGATAGGAAGCGGAGATTCGACGGTGGCAGGATTTGCCATAGGCTTGAGAATGGGCTGGAGCATGGAAGAGATATTTCGCTTTTCCATGGCCTGCGGCATCGCCAATGCCATGGAAAAGCAGGTGGGAAGAGTGGATCCGGAGCGGTTGGAAATGATAAAAAATAAGATAAATATAGAGAATATACCAAATAAGGAGGTTTCACATTTATGAAAAAACGAGGGTTAGCAATGGGGATTGCTGTAGTATTGGGGTGCATGTCACTGACTGGATGCGGCGGAAACAGCAACGAAGCAAAAAATGGGGAAACGGCAGCAGCGACGAGCAGGGCTGAGGCAAAAAATGAGGGAGAAATCGAGCTCACGATGATGGGAGGCGCCCATCTTGTATCGGTGGCAGAGATTGTACTCAGGGATTATTTGGCAGAACATCCAAATGTGAAGATTAATTTTGAAAAATACTCCTATGGGGAATATCCGACAAAAATGAAGCTTCAGCTGTCCAACGATGAAAGTACGCCGGATATTATGATTGTACATGATCTTTATGCGCCGCAGTTTGCCAAGGCGGGGTATCTGGTGGATCTCTCAGATATGTTTACAGAGGGAGAGGTTCTTCCGGTTATGGATCCGGTAACCATGGATGGAAAAGTATATGGAATTCCCAATCAGGTGACCAACCAATATGTATTTATGTACAGACAGGATATTTATGATGAACTGGGGCTGACGGTGCCCGAAACCTTTGATGATTATTTTAACCAGGCAGTAGCGTTGAAGGAAAACGGTTATTATGCAGGAGCATTTGATCCGGCGGACAGCGGCTGCAACGAGGTATTTCAGAATTTTATCTATATGCTGGGAGGCCAGGTCCTCGATTCAGAGGGCAATGTGTCTCTGGAGAAGGGGAAAGAAGCTCTGGAACTGATGAGAAAATGCTATGACGCCGGTATCTGGCATACGAGCCAGCAGGGCAACAGCGAAGCATACTGGACCGCTTTCAATGCAGGTAAGATCGCCGCGTTTCCATCCGTCGCAGCACACGCAGCTTACTATGTGACGAATGTGGATCCTAACGGCCAGGGCGGTTACGGTCATCTGGCGATTGCAAAGCCGATGAAATTTGCGGAAGATGGGAGAGAGACGTATATCAACAATACGGAGTACTATGCGATCAATAAGAATACGGAACACTTAGAGGCGGCAAAAGATGTAGTCCGTTATCTGGCGCTTACGAAAGATGCGGCCGAGAAGTTTTCTAATGTTAACGAAGACGGAGTTATGGCGCAGTATGCAACCGGGTGCATGGAAGGAATCCGCGCCATCGCGGCAAGCAGGGAGAACGGCTGGGAGGCGTTTGGCGGAGAACCTGTAGTTTCAGAGCTGGCAGAAATCCTCCTGAATACGGATCCTGATATTCCGTTCGTGGATGAGAGAAGCAACGAGATAAACAATGTGCTGTCTGAGATTATTGGAGAGATGTTCTTAAACGGGGCATACACACCAGAAACTGCAGTTGAGGTCATGAAAGAGAAATTAAATGACATCTGATAGGTTTGACCGGTTTGGAGGCTGATGAAATGACCAGTACATTAAAAGAAATGAAAAAATATAAACACTGTTATCTGTGGATCGCACCCTTTTTCATTCTGTTTGCAGTCTTTTATATTTATCCTGCCGTCAGCGGTTTTTTAATCAGCCTGACCAATTTCGATGGTCTGGGAACGGTGGCGGCCGCTGACCACATTGGATTTAAAAATTATGAAAAACTGCTGCGGGATGACAAATTCTGGAAGTCGTTGATGAATACAGTCTTAATCTGGCTCTATATCGTTCCGCTGCGTACATTTCTGGCCCTGATTCTGGCCGCGGTCCTGAATTCCTCCAGACTGACCGGCAAGCGAGTGTATTCGGTGATTGTCCTTTTGCCGTATATCACTGCCGTCGCTGTGGCAGCAATTATATTCCGGATTTTGCTCACCACAGAGGGAGGACTGATTAACGTACTGCTGGAACGCTGCCTGGGTATCGGTCCTGTCGGCTGGCTGGATACCACTGCTTTGTCGAAAGTCTCTGTGGCATTTATGAACATATGGCGAATGACCGGTTATTTCTCTCTGGTTCTGCTGGCTGGAATGCAGAAGATTCCAGGCTCTGTGGGGGAAGCCGCCAGCATTGACGGAGCCGGAGCGTTTACGAAATTTTTTAAAATTACACTTCCGCTTATGGTTCCGGAGATATTTTTCGTCGTGCTCATGTCAACCATCTGGATTTTCCAGAATGTAGGCGATGTGATGGTGCTGACTCAGGGAGGTCCGATGAATTCATCCACTACGCTGGTATACTACATGTACCAGAATGCATATGAATACTCAAAAATGGGGTATGCGGCGGCGATTACGTATGTTCTGTTTGCATTTCTCGTAATACTCAGTGTCTTTGTTGTAAAAAATTATTATGGAAGGACGGAGGAGTGACAATGAAGAAAGAGAAGGCTGAAAATATTTTAAAAAAGCTGTTTTCCCTGTTGATGCTGCTGATCGTGATCATTGTCACCTGTTTTCCGTTCCTGATGATGTTTATGGGAAGCTTTAAGGAAGATTATGAAATATTCTCGCTGTCTCCGAAGATCCTTCCGGCAGCCGGGTTCCAGCTTAAGATGTACCGCATGCTGTTTGCAAACTGGCCCTTTGTAACCAATATGATGAACAGTGTTATTGTCGCAGTCTCTACAACCGCACTGGCCTGTTTTTTCTGCACAGCAGCAGGATTTACCTTTGCAAAGTATCAGTTCCCGTTTAAAAATGTGCTCTTTATCATTACGCTGTCATCTTTGATGATACCGCTGGAGACGAGGCTGGTCCCCACGTACTTACTGGTAAAGCAGCTGGGAGGCGTCAATCACTTATGGTCCATGATTTTACCCAATGCGATACCTGCATTTGGAATCTTTATGATGAGGCAGTTTGCCTCCGGTACGGTTCCGCAGGAAACCATGGAGGCAGCCAGAATTGAGGGAGCCACGGAAAATCAGATTCTGATTCGGATCGGTTTTCCCATGCTGAAGCCGGCCATTGTATCTCTGGCTATTCTGACCTTTATGAATACCTGGAATGAATTCCTGTGGCCGATTATCATCACGACCAAAAAGGAAAAGCTGACAGTTACAGCTTTGCTGAGGTCGATTGGAGATGTCTCCATGAACGGCAATTACGGCGTGCTCCTTGCGGCGGCGGCACTCAGCGCTCTGCCGATTCTGGTTCTTTACCTGATTTTTCATAACCAGATGATTGATGGGATTGTGGAGGGAACAGGGAAGGAGTAGAGGCTGGGATTTTGAAATATGAAGACTGAGCAAAAGAAAGGAAAAGTGTACGATGAAATTACCGAAAGAACTGCTGGAAGTGGAGAGAAAGACGGTGGAGACCGTAAATCTGCCTTCAGATAATAACCACGATCCATCCAATATACTGTATGATCAGGGAACGTATTATTTGTGGTATACACAGCATGATAATGAGCGGCCCTATGATCATTTTGCCGATTGTAAGATCATGTGCTGTACTTCAAAAGACGGCATTCACTGGGAAGAGGGAAAAGATGCACTGCTTCCGGCGGAAAGCGGCTGGGACTGCGCGGGAGTCCTGACAGCCAATGTGATTTATGACAAAGGAAGATTTTATATGTTTTATACCGGTGTGGGAACTGATTTCGCTGAGGGGAAGACTACGAGAAGGTGCTGCGGCCTGGCCGCAGCCGATACACCGGACGGACCGTTTGAAAGGCTGGGAAATGAGCCTGTGCTCCAGTGGGAAGAGGAGGGAAGCTGGGATGACGAGGCTGTTGACGATATAAGTGCGATATTCTTTCAGAACAGATGGCTGGTTTATTTTAAGGGAAGCCGTTTGACGGAACCAGACGGGGATAAAACCATGCTGGGGCTGGCCTGGGCGGATACAATCACGGGCCCGTATCACAGATATGAAGGGAATCCGGTCATCCGTGGTCATGCATTTTCCATATGGCCGTATAAGGAGGGGCTCTGCCTGCTGTCCGGACTCAAGCACAGGGAGGGAGTGGGAAGGATATATGGAGATAACTGGAATGATCCGGAAGGGATACAGTATCTCTATTACAGTGAAGACGGGATCCATTTCGAGCCGTGTGCACCGTTTCCGAACCGGGCCTCCGGCATCTTTATACCGGAAGGAGAGGACCAAAAGGACATTACGAAATACTGGGGAGTCAGCGTGGCAACGGCTGATGCACATAAGAAGCGGTACATTGAACGTTTCGACTTTATAAAGAAAAATCCGCAAACCACTTGACATTTTCCCCCGCAATGGATAAAATGAATTCAGTTTTATCAGATAAATGCAGTGAAAGTGTCAGTAGAACCTTATTTTCTTCCAGAGAGAGGGAGTCACCGGCTGAAAGCCCCCTTAAGTTCAGATAAGTGTTTGAATTTCCCACTGAAGCAGCATGACAGAAACCGTCCTGTGAAGCGGCGGCGGGTAGGTCATGACGTTCATACACGTTACGTATGCCGAGTGCCTGCGCGTTCTGTGCGGGAATCAGGGTGGTACCGCGAACTTCAGCTTCGTCCCTAGCCAGGGGCGGAGCTTTTTTGTGTAATAGGAAAGTGCTCCTATTACATAAAAAATTCTATCATGGGAAAGTACTCCTGTGATATCAAAAAGCCCTCCGGCGTGGGAGCCGGGTCGGGGGGACTCTTTAGTTATTACAACCAATGATATTATAAAGAAGGAGAGTATGATGAAAGATCAATTAGACAAAATCAGAGAAGATGCATTGAAGCAGATCGAAGCGTCGGACGCACTGGAAAAGCTGAATGAGATCAGGGTCGCTTATTTGGGAAAAAAGGGTGAGCTGACCAGTGTGCTGAAGAGTATGAAGGACGTTCCGCCGGAGGAGAGGCCGAAGGTAGGACAGATGGTCAACGATGCCCGCGCCATCATCGAAAACAGGCTGGAGGAGGCCAAGGCATCTCTGGCAAAGAAGGCGAGAGAAGAGCAGATGAAGAGAGAAGTGATTGATGTGACTCTTCCTGCAAAGAGAAACAATGTAGGCCACAGCCATCCGAACACCATCGCGCTGGAAGAAGTAGAGCGCATCTTTGTCGGCATGGGCTACGAAGTGGTGGAAGGTCCGGAAGTGGAGTATGACTTATATAATTTTGAAAAACTGAACATTCCGAAGAACCATCCGGCCAGAGACGAGCAGGATACCTTCTATATTAACGATTCCATCGTGTTAAGAAGCCAGACATCTCCGGTACAGGTCCGCACCATGGAGCAGGGGAAGCTGCCGATCCGTATGATTGCGCCGGGACGCGTATTCCGCTCCGATGAGGTGGATGCGACCCATTCCCCATCCTTCCATCAGATTGAAGGCCTGGTGATCGACAAGAACATTACGTTTGCCGATTTAAAGGGAACGCTGGCAGAATTTGCAAAGGAACTGTTCGGACCGGAGACGAAAGTAAAATTCCGTCCCCATCATTTCCCGTTCACAGAGCCCAGCGCCGAAGTGGATGTCACCTGCTTTAAATGCGGCGGCAGCGGCTGCCGGTTCTGCAAAGGCTCCGGCTGGATCGAGATTTTAGGATGCGGCATGGTTCATCCCAATGTTCTGCGCATGAGCGGCATTGATCCGGATGAGTACTCAGGCTTCGCCTTCGGCGTCGGCCTCGAGCGTATTGCGCTTTTAAAGTATGAGATCGACGACATGAGACTGTTATATGAAAACGATATTCGGTTCTTAAGACAGTTCTAGGGAAAGGAAGGAAAAAAGAGATGAATACACCATTATCATGGATTAAAGCATATGTTCCGGACTTAGATGTCAGCGACCAGGAATATACAGATGCGATGACATTAAGCGGTACGAAAGTAGAAGGCTTCGAACGCCTTGACAAGAATTTAGAGAAGATCGTAGTCGGCCGGATCGACAAAATTGAACGTCACCCGGATGCGGATAAGCTGATCATCTGCCAGGTGAATATCGGCGGAGAAACCATACAGATTGTGACAGGTGCGCCCAATGTAAAGGAAGGCGATAAGGTTCCAGTTGTTTTAGACGGCGGAAAGGTAGCGGGAGGCCATGACGGCGGCCCCCTGCCGGAGAACGGCGTGGCGATTAAAAAGGGCAGGCTTCGCGGTATAGAGTCAAACGGCATGCTCTGTTCCATCGAGGAACTGGGTTCCTCTAAAGAAATGTATCCGGATGCCCCGGAGAGCGGTATCTACATTCTGCCGGAAGACGCAGAGACAGGCGCTGACGCCATCGAGGTGCTGGGCCTTCGCGACAGCGTATTCGAGTATGAGATCACCTCCAACCGCGTGGACTGCTACAGCGTAATCGGTATTGCCAGAGAAGCAGCGGCAACCTTTGACAAGCCGTTTCAGCCTCCTGTTGTTACGGCTACCGGAAATGATGAAGATATCAACAGCTATTTAAAAGTATCCGTGGAGGACAGTCATCTCTGCCCGCGTTACTGCGCGCGAATGGTGAAAAATATCAAACTTGCTCCGTCACCGTCATGGATGCAGCGGCGCCTGGCTGCATGTGGAATCCGCCCGATCAACAACATCGTGGATATTACAAACTACGTAATGGAAGAATATGGACAGCCCATGCATGCGTTTGACTATGACCTTCTGTCAGGCCATGAAATCATTGTGAAATGTGCGAAGGACGGGGATGTATTCCAGACGCTGGACGGTCAGGAGAGGAAACTGGACAGCTCCATCCTGATGATCAACGACGGAGAAAAGGAAGTCGGAATCGCGGGCATTATGGGCGGTGAAAACTCCAAGATCACCGATGACGTGAAAACCATGGTATTTGAATCCGCCTGCTTCGACGGAACGAATATCCGCCTCTCTGCAAAGAAGGTGGGACTCCGTACCGACGCTTCCGGAAAATACGAAAAGGGCCTTGATCCCAATAACGCGGAGGCAGCCGTAAACCGTGCATGCCAGCTGATCGAGGAGCTGGGAGCCGGAGAGGTAGTCGGCGGCATGATCGACATCTATCCGGAAAAGAGAGTGGAAAAGAGAATTCCGTTTGAGCCGGAGAAGATGAATAAGCTTCTGGGAACGGAGGTCTCCGAAGACACCATGCTGGGCTACTTTAAGAAGCTGGATCTGGGTTATGACGCCGATGCGCGTGAAATTATTGTGCCGACCTTCCGTCAGGATTTAAACTGTATGGCAGATATGGCAGAAGAGGTTGCCAGATTCTACGGCTATGACAAGATTCCGGTAACGCTTCCGTCAGGAGAAGCCACAACCGGCAAGCTGTCGTACAAGCTGCGCGTGGAAGAGGTGGCGAGAGAGGTTGCCGAATTCTGCGGATTCTCCCAGGGTATGACGTATTCCTTTGAGAGCCCCAGGGTCTTTGACAGACTGAAGCTTCCGGCTGACAGCCCGCTTCGTAAGACAGTGGGAATCTTAAATCCGCTGGGCGAGGATTTCAGCATCATGAGAACGTCTCCGCTGCACGGTATGTTAAGCTCCTTGTCGACGAACTATAACCGAAGAAATAAAAATGTCCGTTTATACGAACTGGCGAATATCTATCTTCCCAAATCCCTTCCGCTGACAGAACTTCCGGACGAGCGGATGCAGTTTACACTGGGAATGTACGGCGACGGTGATTTCTATGATATGAAGGGTGTGATTGAGGAATTCTTCGACAAAGCCGGTATGCATAAGAAACCGCATTATAATCCGGATGATAAAAAGAGTTACCTCCATCCGGGCAGACAGGCAGATATCGTTTACGACGGAGTTACGGTGGGGTATTTAGGCGAGGTCCATCCGGACGTAGCGGATAACTACAAAATCGGTGAGAGAACGTATGTGGCGGTAATTGACATGCCTTCTATGATTCCGTTCACCACGTTCGACCGCAAATATACAGGCATCGCGAAGTACCCGGCTGTATCCAGAGATATCAGCATGGTAGTACCCAAGGATGTACTGGTAGGCCAGATCGAGGATGTGATCGAGCAGCGAGGCGGAAAGCTTCTTGAGAGCTACCAGCTGTTCGATATCTACGAGGGAGCTCAGATTCTTGCGGGATTTAAGTCTGTGGCGTATTCCATCACCTTCCGCGCTAAGGATCACACGCTGGAGGACAAGGAAGCAGGTGCGGTTATGAATAAGATTCTGAACGGTCTGCAGGCACTTGGAATTGAACTGAGAGCATAAAACGAAACAGCATCGAAAATTGACGCCGTCCGGCGGGAGAATATCCTCTTGCCGGGCGGCGTTTCTTTCTGAAACTACAATTTTGAGCTGTTTCAGAGTCAGTTTTACGCAGCAGGTATAAAGTGACGGAGTTGTGTTCATCCTTACAGAAAATGGATTGTTTTTGTAAGGAGGAATGCAGAATGACAGAAGGTCTTGAAATTATAGAGGTAACCGGGAGGCGGCTGTTTGATTCGGAAGGACTGCCGGCCGTGGAGGCGGAAGTAGAACTGGAAAACGGAGCGAGAGGCCGGGCTATGGTGGCTCTCTGCGAAAACAGCGGGAACACGGATCAGATGATGGAGGTGCTGTCAGAGTGCGTACTGTTTGAGGATGCGTCGGATCAGAGAGGCGTTGACAAGATTCTGGAAGAGACCGCCTCTTCCGTCGGCACCGCAAAATGCGGCGGCTTTTTAACCGCGGTTTCCATGGCGGTTTCCCGGGCAGCCGCTGCAGGGCTTGGTATGCCTCTTTACCGGTATTTGGGAGGGACCGCGCCCGGCCGTCTGCCGGTTCCCATGATGACGATGATAAGCGGCGGCCGATACGGAAGAAATAACTCTCTCGACATGGAGTCCTATATGGTGGTTCCTGTGGGAGCGGCCTCCTTTCGGGAAGGCGCAGCGAGGTGTATGGAGGTTTATCAGGCGCTGAAACGGCTGCTTACGATCTCCGGACATCAGACCGGAGTGGGGGAAGACGGCGGCTTCGTGCCGGATTTGAGAAATTCGGAGGAGGCTCTGGAGTACGTGATGAAAGCCATGACTCTGTGCGGCTGCGAGCCGGGGAAAGATATGTGTATGGCAATCGGAGCCGGCGCGGGAGCACTCTATCACGAGGGAACCGGGTTCTATCAGTTTAAAGGGGAAAGCAGGATGACAGGCGTTCCCGTCGAACGGGACAGAAACGATATGATGGCATTCTATATCCGCCTGATGGACGGATTTCCGGTCTGTGCTGTCTTCGACGGCCTTGCCGAGTCGGATGCAGAGGGCTGGGGATTACTGACGAAGATCCTTGGAAACCGCGCTGTCTTCATCGGACAGCACCAATACCGGGAGCCCGGCGGCATAAATCCGTATGAAAGAGACTGGACCGGTCTTTCGGACTGGAACGGGGTGGAGGAAAATGCGGCCGGTATTTCCCTGTGCGGAGCAAAGAGTGTGACCGCAGCCATGGAGATGGCGGAGCTGGCGAAAAAAAACGGGCTTAAACTTGCGGTTTCCCAGGGGTACGGCGAGACAGAGGATCCCTATGCCGCCGATTTTGCTGCGGCCGTAAATGCAGACTGGATCAGGGCGGGGGCCCCGTGCCGGTCGGAACGGACCTCAAAGTATAATGAGCTTCTGAGGATTGAAGAATGGATGAGCGGATACCATTCCCTCCCTGCTTCCATCTGCTGCGATAAAATGTGAAAATTCAAAAAATGCAGTTGTATTTATGGAAAAAATATGATATGATTACCATGTTTGACTATAGGAGGTGGAAAAGGGACATGATCAGAACGATTTTATCAATCATATTTGTTATCATATGTATTGCATTATCTGCAATTATTTTGCTGCAGGAAGGGAAAACACAGGGCTTGGGTTCCATCGGCGGTATGGCGGATACTTACTGGGGAAGAAACAAAGGCCGTTCCATGGAAGGTAAACTGGAGAAATTTACAAGATACGGAGCGATTCTGTTTTTCGTTCTTGCATTAGTATTGAATCTGAATATACTGTAAAGATTAAACACTCTTGTGGTCAGGCGGCAAGGGTGTTTTTCATATCATGGGAAAGTGCTTCTATAATGAATGGGAAATGCCCTTCGGACGGGATTCTTTCCTGCATCTTTCGGGCATAATGATAAAGCAGAGTAAAACGCAGCGAAAAAACAGAAAACGAGGAAATTATGACAGAGGAACAATTGACACAGAGAAAGAGCATGATACTGAAGCTGGTGGAAGAACCGGCCTACGTTCCGATGAAGCTGAAGGAGATGGCGATTCTTTTGGATGTGCCGAAGGGGCAGAGAGAAGAACTGAAGGAAGTGCTGGATGCACTGCTGGCGGAGGGAAAGATCGGTATCTCTAAAAAAGGAAAGTACGGCAAGCCGGATATCGGCGCCATAACCGGAATATTCAGCGGCCATCCGAGGGGATTTGGTTTTGTGACCGTGGAAGGGCGGGACCAGGATGTCTTTATACCCGAGGATAAGACGGCTGACGCCATGAACGGTGATACCGTGCAGATTGCCGTCGAGGCAGAGGGCGAGGGCTCGAAACGGGCAGAGGGCCGTGTCCTGCGCGTTCTGGAGCATGCGAACCGGACGGTGATCGGATATTATCAGAAGAATAAGAATTTTGGATTTGTCATTCCGGACAACCAGAAGATCGGCAAAGATATATTCATTCCCCAGGGGAAAGACATGGGGGCCATGACCGGTCACAAGGTGGTGGCGGTGCTTACGGATTTTGGCGGAAGCCAGAAAAAGCCCGAGGGTGTGGTAACGGAGATCCTGGGACACGTAAACGATCCGGGAACGGATATCATATCCATCGTGAAAGCGTACGGTCTTCCGGAGGAATTTCCCGACGAGGTGATGCAGCAGGTGGAGAAAATTTCCGACGACGTCACCGACCGCGAGCGGGAAGGCAGACTGGACTTACGCGGCTTGCAGACGGTCACCATCGACGGCGAGGATGCGAAAGACCTGGATGACGCCATTTCCATATCGAAGGAGAATGGTGTATATACATTGGGCGTCCATATTGCGGATGTCAGCCATTACGTGACGGAGAACAGTGCGCTGGATGAGGAAGCGCTTAAGAGGGGAACCAGCGTCTATCTGGTAGACCGGGTGATTCCCATGCTTCCCCATAAGCTGTCCAACGGAATCTGCTCCCTGAACCAGGGGGAGGACCGTCTGGCGCTCAGCTGCATCATGGAGATCGATGAGGCGGGCAATGTGACCGGACACCGGATTGCAGAGACGCTTATCAACGTGGACCGGCGTATGACCTATACGGCAGTGAACGCAGTTGTGACAGACCGTGACGAGGCAGTGATGGAGGAGTACAGGGAATTCGTTCCCATGTTCCTTCTTATGAAGGAGCTGGCTGATATCCTGAGAGAGAAGAGAAAGAGCAGGGGATCGATCGATTTTGACTTCCCGGAGACGAAGGTGGTTCTGGATAAAAACGGAAAACCGCTGGAGATTAAGCCGTACGAGCGGAATGCGGCGACGAAGATCATCGAAGATTTCATGCTGATTGCTAATGAGACCGTGGCGGAGGACTATTTCTGGCAGGAGCTTCCATTCCTGTACAGAACCCATGATAATCCTGATCCGGAGAAGATGAAGAGCCTGGCTACGTTTATCAATAACTTTGGCTATTCCATCCGGTTCCATAACGGAGAGGTTTATCCGAAGGAAGTCCAGAAGCTGCTGGTGAAGGCGGAAGACACACCGGAGGAGGCGCTGATCAGCCGCCTGGCGCTTCGTTCCATGAAGCAGGCTAAGTATACGGTGGTGAACACGGGGCATTTTGGACTGGCGGCGAAGTACTATACCCACTTTACCTCTCCCATCCGGCGGTATCCGGATTTGCAGATTCACCGGATCATCAAGGAGAATTTAAGAGGCGGACTGAGCGAAAAGAGAACGGCCCACTACGATAAGATTCTGACCGGCGTTTCAGTCCAGACCTCCGCCATGGAGCGGCGGGCGGATGAGGCGGAACGCGAGACTGTGAAGATGAAGAAATGTGAGTATATGGCGGGCCATATCGGCGAGGAATTTGACGGCGTCGTATCGGGAGTAACAAACTGGGGGCTCTATGTGGAGCTTCCGAACACGGTGGAAGGTCTGATCCGGGTAGGTGAGTTAAAGGACGATTATTACCGTTTTGATGAAGAACATTATGAACTGGTCGGCGAGATGACGAGAAAGGTATACAAACTCGGACAGCCGATCCGCGTCATGGTCACGGGAACCGATAAGCTGGCCAGGACGATCGACTTTATTCCCGCGAGAACTTTTACAGAGGAATAACAGGAGGAAAAAAGGATGGGGAAAGAGAGCTTTAAGCTGGTTGCCAATAACAAGAAGGCATACCATGATTACTTTATCGATGAGAAATACGAGACCGGCATTGAACTGGCCGGCACGGAAGTGAAGTCCATCCGGATGGGCAAATGCAGCATTAAGGAAGCCTTTGTGAGAATCGACAAGGGGGAAGTATGGGTATACGGCATGAATATCAATCCGTACGAGAAGGGCAATATCTTCAATAAAGACCCCTTAAGACCGAGGAAACTGCTGATGCACCGAGCGGAGATCAGTAAGCTGGATTCCAAGATCGCGGTGAAGGGCTATACGATTGTGCCCCTCCAGGTTTATTTTAAGGGAAGCCTGGTGAAGCTGGAGATCGGTCTGGCACGAGGTAAGAAGCTCTATGATAAGAGGGAAGATATCGCGAAAAAGGATCAGAAACGGGAACTGGAACGTGACTTTAAGATAAGAAATCTATAATATGACGCAGTCTGCGTCCCTGGGAAGCTATGGCAGTAAGCGTGGATTCCCGGGGACTGGACTGTGTTTTTTTGTCTTTGGGAATCCGTGTCCAAACATGGAATGAGGTCTTTCACGAATTACGTGTTTGTGGTATACTGTAAAAGACGAACATACAATAAGAGGAAAACTGAGAGGAGAATCGGTTATGGCGCTTTATGACTATTCAGGTGCTTTGAAAAAAGGAAGAAAACAGTATCAGGTTTCCGTGGCAAAGGGAGAGTATCCTTATCTTCCTGTGCTGGACGATATCCTTTCCTACACGGATATCATTTCAGAAGTGAATCTGGGACTGATGGATGTCCCGCTGGATAAGATCGTTGGAACAAAAACAAAAGGCAGAACAAGTGCCTTTGCCAATAATTTTATGCCTCTGCTGGCAGAGAAGTCGGAGTTTGGGGCGAAATGGGCGTATTTATACGACCATCAGATAGAAGAGGGGATCCATGATCCCATCGTTGCGTATGAATTTATGAATCAATATTACGTGCAGGAGGGCAATAAGCGTGTCAGCGTGCTCAAATATGTGGGTGCATTCAGCATCACGGCCTCGGTGACCCGTCTGATCCCGAAGAGAACGGATGATCTCGACAACCGCCTCTATTATGAATTCCTGGAGTTTTACCAGGTGTCCTTTAACTGTGATGTCTGGTTCAGCCAGGAGGGCTGCTACGACCGCCTGTTAAAGGCTATGGGAAAGGCCCCGGAAGAGGTGTGGAGCGAGGACGACAGGATCTATTTCAAATCCGCCTACGACCAGTTTTCCAAGGCGTTCCGCGCATTTGGAGGGAGTTCCTATGAGATGACGTGCTCTGACGCCTTCCTTGTCTATGTCGAACTGTTCGGCTATGATGTGGTGAAGTTAAAGACTGAAGGGGAGATCACAAAGGATCTGGCGAAGATTAAGGATGAACTCCTGCTGGCATCCAGAGGCAGCAAGATTGCCCTGGTAGAGCAGCCGGAAGAGGTGGAAGAGCAGGATAACGGCCCGTTGAAGATCATTAACTGGCTCCGCCCATCCCAGAACATCGAACCTGAGATGCTGAAGATTGCATTTATCCACGCGAAGACCGCTGAGACGTCCAGCTGGACCTACGGCCATGAGCTGGGACGCATGTATCTGGAGCAGGCCTTTGAGGGCCGGTTAAAGACGGTTGCGTTCTTCGAGGCCGACACGGATGCAGAGATTGCGAACGCCATCGATCTGGCGATAGCGGCCAGGTGCAACATGATCTTTACGACGGCCTCCCAGATGATTGGTTTAAGCGTCAAGGCTGCCATCGAGCATCCGGAGGTGAAGATTTTCAACTGTTCCGTAAACATGTCGTATTCATCCGTCTGCACCTATTATGCCAGAATGTATGAGTCGAAATTCCTGATGGGCGCGCTGGCCGCTTCCATGGCGCAGTGTGATAAGCTGGGATATATTGCGGATTATCCGATCTACGGAACCATCGCCAACATCAACGCATTTGCCCTGGGCGCGCGTATGATCAACCCATACGTCAAGGTTCATTTGGAGTGGGCGAGGGTAAAAGGCAGAAATGCCCGGGAGGAACTGGAGAAGGAAGGAATCGCGTTTATCTCCGGAGAAGACATGATCACGCCGAAGACCGCGTCGAGAGAGTACGGTTTATATAAAATAGAGTCCGACGGAGAATTCCGGAATCTGGCGACGCCGATCTGGCACTGGGGAAAATTCTACGAGAGAATCGTGAATATCACCTGCCGCGGCGGCTCCGATGTGAAGGAGATGAAGGGAAAGCAGGCCATCAACTACTGGTGGGGAATGTCGGCGGATGTGATCGATGTCATCTGTTCCCAGAATCTGCCTCACGGCACCAACCGGCTGATTACGTTCCTGAAGAATTCGATCCGAAGCGGAAGCTTCCAGCCGTTTGTAGGGACCATCTACTCACAGGATGGGACGATTCAGTGTGAAGAGGAACAGAGGCTTTCTCCGGAAGAGATCATCACGATGAACTGGCTGGCTGACAACGTGGTTGGAAAGCTTCCTGAATTTGATGAACTGACAGAGGAGGCACAGTCGCTGGTAAGGCTTCAGGGACTGACGATATACGACAATGCGGTGATGGAGGAATAATGGTTTGAAGATTCTGGTACTGGCTGATGAGGAGTCAAAATCCCTTTACGAGTACTTCTCACCCGAGAAGATCAAAGGGGTGGACTTAATTATTTCATGCGGAGATTTAAAGGCTTCCTATCTGACGTTTTTTGCCACCTTCTCCCATGCGCCGCTTCTGTATGTAAAAGGCAATCACGACGGACATTACGAAGACCGGCCGCCGGAAGGCTGCGTCTGCATCGAGGATGATATCTTTGTATTCCGCGGCGTGCGGATTCTGGGCCTGGGAGGTTCCATGGAGTATATTCCGGGAGCCGATAACCAGTATACGGAGAGAGGGATGGAGCGGAGAATTAAAAAGCTCTGGTGGAAGTTAAAGAAGAACAAAGGGTTTGACATTCTGGTGTCTCACGCGCCTGCATATCAGATTAACGATATGCAGGATCTGCCCCACCGGGGGTTTGCGTGTTTTAAAGACCTGATGGACAAGTATATGCCTAAATATTTTATCCATGGCCATGTCCACGCCAACTACGGCGGCGGTTTCAAACGCGAGGATACATACGGGGAAACCAGAATTGTCAATGCATATGAATATTATATCTTTGATTATCCGGAAAACGGAGAACAAACGACATCATAATTCCGGAAAAGGGGGATGATCCCATGGACGTGTTTTACCGGCCTGAACTTTCTGTTCAGACGCTTTTGATGGATGCAAATACCGTACAGGAAACAGCAGAGAATCTGGCTGATTATATCAATCATCTGATGAGCGCCGATTCGGTACTCCTGGTTCGTCTGGACAATCAGATGCGTTACAAGGAATCTGGTTCCTGGAAAGCCGGAAATGACGGGGAGAACGGCGTGGAGGCAGTCATGAGGCAGTGGCTTCCGCGGCTGGTGGAAAGCTGGAATAAGAGAGAAAAGCTGTCCTGCGGGGAACTGAAGGACTTTTGCCAGGCACTCACACCTTACACCGTGCCGGGCGGTTATCTGACGATTCTGCCGATCTGCAATCATATACGGTTTGTAGGATTTGCGGTATTCGGGAAAAGGGCCGAGGAGGGCGACTGGACGGATAAGGAGCTGCCTGTTCTCCGGTTCCTGCTGTCGATTATCGCGGTGACATTTGCAAACAAGAATCTGTATGAAGACTATATGCTGCAGAACTGGGTATATAATACCATGATGGGACGCATGCAGGCGAACTTATATGTGACGGATATTCACACGGACCAGATTCTGTTCATGAATAAAACCATGCAGGAGGCATTCGGCCTTGAGAATCCGGTGGGAAAGGTCTGCTGGCAGGTTCTCCAGAAGGGAATCAAAGGCAGATGCCCGGGCTGTCCTGTTACGAGGCTTACGGAGTCGGGGGAAGATGGCGTCTACAGACGTTGGGAAGAATACAACACTGTGACGGGCCGCTACTACGATAATTACGACAGTCTGATGAAATGGACAGACGGCTCCACCGTTCATTTTCAGCATTCGCTGGATATCACGGCTTCCAAAAAACTGTCGAAGGAGGCCAGCACGGATGAGCTGACGGGACTTCTCAACCGGAGAGGCGGGAAGAACCGGCTGGCGGAGATGCTGAATATGGCCAGACATCAGGAGGAGGTTCTGACGGTCTGCATGTACGATGTCAATTCCTTAAAAAAGGTCAATGATACATTCGGACACCGGGAGGGGGATAACCTTCTGCGGGTCATTGCCAACATGGTAAAGAGCGTTTTGACCGAACGGGATTTTGCATGCCGTTTAAGCGGAGATGAATTTCTGATTACGTTTGCAGGAAAGACGGAGCAGGAAGCAGATGAACTGATTAAGCTGGTGGAAGAGCGGCTGCTGGCAGTGCGCAGACAGGACAGGATTCCTTACGAACTGAGCTTCTGTACAGGAATTTTAGAATTGAAGCCGGAGCACACCATGAGTGTGACGGATATTCTGCGGGAAGTGGACGAGCGCATGTATGACCAGAAGCGCCAGTATCATATGCGGCAGGGAAAAGAGTCGGTTCTGGCGGCGTCCGAAGCCTAATGGCGCCTTTTAAAACCGGAGGCGTTTGACTACGACCAGCAGTATCTGTATGATGCGCTGGTAGAGAGTACGGATGATTATCTGTACGTATGCGATATGGCGACCAATACCTTCCGGTACAGCAGGAAGCTGGTGGAAGAGTTTGCTTTTCCGGGTGAGGTGATTCAAAATGCCGCAGATATCTGGCGCTCCATTATCCATCCGGCAGACTGGGAACGGTTCTGGGAATCGAACCAGGCGGTCAGCGACGGGCGGACCGTGAGCCATGAGGTCGAATACAGGGCGAGAAACCGGAAGGGGCAGTGGATAAAGCTTCACTGCCGCGGTCACGTGGCTCAGAACTCTGCGGGAGAGCCGCGGGTATTTGCCGGATTTATAGCGAATGAAGGCCAGTGGTTTCCGGAGTGGACCGAATAGAACGACAGGAGTAAGGCGATGGATTACAGAACGAAGCTGTGTTTCTGCAGGGATATCTATGATCAGAGAGCGAGTGACAGAACTTTTATGGAGGCAGTCCGCAGGAATGTGGACTGCCATCTCTTAAAATGCAAAGATTACAGGCGGATTTTAGAGAGCCGGGGATTTTCGCGGAGCTATGGCCAAAGGGTTATGAACGCCGGGGAGGTGCCCTGCATTCCGACTTTGTTTTTTAAATACCACGATCTGTATTCCGTGCCGGAAGCTTCGATGGTGATAAAGGCCACCTCCTCTGGCACCGGGGGAGTGAAGAGCAGGATTGGATTTGATAAAAAGAGTCTTTTCTTTGCCGGAGTCGCTGCAGGACGAGTCATTGCACGCCATGGACTGTTTTCCGTGCGTCCGGTGCACTATGTGATTCTGGGATTTCCGCCAGGAAAAGAAAATCAGACGGCGATCAGCAGGACGCAGCGGCTCAGCACGATGTTTGCGCCTGCGCTCAGCCGGAAGTATGCGCTGCGAAAAGGAAAACACGGATACCGCCCTGATTTTAACGGACTGCTGGAGGCCCTCCGGCGTTACGGAAGGGGAAATGCCCCGGTCCGGATCATTGGTTTTCCTGCATACCTCTATTTCCTTTTAAAGGAGATGGAGCGAAACAGAATCTTTATCCGTCTGCCAAAGCATTCCATGATTATGGCCGGCGGCGGCTGGAAGCAGTTTTATAAAGAGACGGTGGACAAACGGGAATTGTACAGGCTTGGAGAGAGGCATCTCGGTATCCCGGAGAGCCATTTCCGGGAGTTTTTCGGTGCGGTGGAGCATCCGGGCGTATACTGTGACTGTCCGAACCACCATTTTCATATTCCTGTGACGAGCCGCGTTGTAATCCGTGACGTGGATACGCTGGAGCCGGTCGGATACGGAACGACCGGACTGGTGAACTTAATTAGCCCGCTGGTGGAAAGTATGCCTCTTGTGAGTATACTGACCGATGATCTGGGCGTCCTGCACCGCGGCTGTGAATGCGGCTGCGGAATCGAAGCACCATACCTGGAGATCATTGGCAGGACCGGTGTCCCCGAGATCCGGACGTGTGCGGCCGGAGCGGAAGAAGTGTTAAAGGAGGCTGGACGGAGTGCGTTACGATGAACTGGAACAAAAGACAACAGCCCTGCTGGAACAGCCCCCTCTTTCCAGAACTGTGGTTATCGAAGCCTGCAGCCGCTTCTCGGAGCTTTTAAATTGCGGCGCCTATGATGAGAAGATTCGGGAATACGGAATGGAGAAGCTTCTGACGGGAGAAATGATATCCAGGGCAGCCTCGTTACTCAGAGCAGATGCGTTAAAGAAACGGGTGGAAACAGAGCTTTCCGGTTTTCAGAATCAGTTTCTCATGCCTTTGGGCGTCCTTATGCATGTGACTGCCGGCAATATGACCGGTATCGGAGCGTACAGCGTGCTGGAGGGGCTCCTGGCCGGCAATATTAATCTGCTGAAGCTCTCGTCTGCGGACGACGGCCTCTCGGTATTCCTGCTCCGGGAACTGATTCGTATCGAACCTGTGCTGGCAGACTATATCTACACCTTCCGGATACCCTCCGGAGACAGGGAGCGGCTTTTGAAGCTTTTAACGCTTTCCGACGGTGTATGCACGTGGGGCGGCGACGAGGCTGTCCGGGGAATCCGGAGTCTGGCGCCTGCGGGGACGAAGCTGATCGAGTGGGGGCACCGGATCAGCTTTGCCTGCGTCACCAGGGCGTGTACAGAACGTGAGGAAGCGCTTCAGGCAATCGCAGATCACATGATCCGGACAAATCAGCTGCTGTGCAGCTCCTGTCAGGGGATCTATGTGGAGGCGGAAGAAAGGGAGGCAGAGGAATTCTGCCGCCGCTTCCTGAAGCTGCTGGAATATTCCTGTGAGAAATATGGGAATAAAGAAGCCGGATTCCGTGGCTTAAGTACCATCCGGATGTACCGGAAGGAACTGGAGACTGCCATGACAGGAGAACACATGTTCCGGGGCGACGGGGTCAGTGTTACCCTGGCGGAAGATCCGAAGCTTCAGCTGTCACTGATGTATGGAAGCTGCTGGGTGAAACCGGTGAACCGGGAGAGACTCGTGGAAATCCTGAGAAAAGACAGGGGAAAGCTCCAGACCGCGAGACTGGTCTGCCTGGAGGAAGAAGAGCAGGAGATGGTCCGGATACTGGCCAGGGCAGGAGTCAACCGGATTCTGACAGGACGGGAACCGGATTCAGAAGTGTATTTTGACAGCCACGACGGAGAGTATCCGCTGATCCGGTATTCCAGGATCATTGCGGCCGACATTCGGCGTTAAGACAAGGAGGATAAGATATGAATGAAACAATTAAGAATCTGATCGACAGAAGAAGCGTCCGTGCTTACACGGAGAAGGCCATCCCGGAGGAGGCGATGGAACTGATCTTAAAGGCTGGAACGTATGCTCCTTCAGGCATGGGAAGACAGCCGGTTGTCTTTGTGGCAGTGGAGAAGAAGGAGGTGCGTGACAGGCTGTCCAGGATGAATGCCGCGATCATGGGAACCGATTCCGATCCGTTTTACGGTGCTCCGGCCGTAATCGTGGTTCTGGCGGACCGAAGTGTCCCCACCTGTCTGTATGACGGATCACTGGCTATGGGGAACCTGATGACGGCAGCACATTCGCTGGGAATCGATTCCTGCTGGATTCACCGGGCAAAGGAGGAATTTGACAGCCCAGAGGGAAAAGCACTCCTGGAGGAGTGGGGGATTCACGGAGATTACGAGGGAATCGGCCACTGTATACTTGGATACAGGAGCTGTGAATATCCCGAGGCAAAGCCCAGAAAAGAAGGAACTGTGATACGAATCTAAAAATAATTTAGGCGATCTAAAATATTTTTGTGCAATGTGATGATTTTTTATATGGATGTTGGGCTACAATGTCCATTGAAGTGTGCATTTTTTCATGTTATGATAAAATAACAAAAAAATTTAGAAGATAAAAATAATTTTTAGGAGAAATGCGCGCATGGATCATCACGTGATAATGAAAAAGTACCGGATGTTTTTGTATGGAATGATTGTGGCCGCTTTAGGGATCAGCATGATTACAAAGGCGGAGCTTGGGACGTCTCCGATCACGAGTCCGTCTTATGTCCTGACGTTTATCTTTCCTTACAGCCTGGGTGCTTTTGTACTGGCGGTGAACAGTACTCTGTTTCTGCTTGAATGTCTCGTTCTGGGACGCGGCTTTAAAAAGATTCAGCTGCTCCAGCTTCCGGCAACACTGATCTTTTCCGCCTGCATTGACGGCTGGATGTGGGTTTTGTCATTCTGGACACCGGTGTTCTATCTGCAGAAGGTCCTTTTGCTTCTCGCTGGCTGTGCAGCGCTGGGGCTGGGCGTGGCTTTGGAAGTGGTGCCGGATGTGCTGATTCTTCCGGGAGAGGGGCTTGTCCGCGCGATATCACGCAGGAAAGGCTGGGATTTCGGTCTTGTAAAGACGTGCTTTGATCTCAGTCTTGTGCTTGCAGCCATTCTCCTTTCAGTTTTCTGTCTGGGTCATGTGGAAGGAATCCGGGAAGGCACTGTGGCGGCTGCGTTTCTGGTAGGCGGTATTTCCAAATTCTTTATCCGCCATATCACGGAATTTGACAGAAATCACAGAGCACTGTTCGTGCGTGAGGAGGAGGAAAGACTTCTGGTGACGGAAGAATAGGGGAGGGCGGAAGCTTAAGAATGAAAGGTGGAAAGTCCGACCCTGGCAAACGCAGACAAACATGAAGCGTTCGCCAGGGTTGGACTTTTTGTTCCGGCCCGCATTGATGACTAAATACCACCCGAATCATGAAGTATAACCTGAATTTATAATACACATTACTTTTATGTAGTTGACAAATAGAAGCAAGGTTGTTATCATTAAAATTACCATACAAAAAGGCGGGGATATGAATGGAAAGAATCGTATTATCGTTGCTGGTTGACAATACTTCCGGTGTTTTAAGCCGTGTGGCAGGGCTGTTCAGCCGCCGTGGCTACAACATTGAGAGCCTTACCGTGGGTGTCACCGCGGATGAGAGATATTCCAGGATGACAGTGGTTTCCATCGGAGACCAGGAAATTCTGGACCAGATCGAGAAGCAGCTTCGCAAGCTGGAGGATGTGCGCGACATTAAGGAACTGAAGCCGGGGCATTCCGTATACAGGGAGCTGATCTTAGTCAAGGTTCGGGCCAATGCCAGTGAACGGCAGGCGGTCAGTGCCATTGCGGATATATTCCGCGCTACTATTGTCGATGTCGGCAAAGATTCTCTGACAGTCATGCTGACAGGCGACCAGTCGAAGCTGGATGCGCTTATCAATCTTCTGGAAGACTATGAGATTCTGGAACTGGCAAGAACAGGCCTTACGGGACTTTCCAGAGGTTCCGACGACGTCCGTTACTTACCGTAGTTTTATGAAGTTAGCTAGAGGTGTTGCCAAAGGCGGACAGAGAGTCGTCGGCACAGTTCCTTTAACAATAATAATATGAATACATATATGAGGAGGAAATAAAAAGATGGCAAAGATTTATTATCAGGAAGACTGTAACTTATCCTTATTAGAAGGAAAGACCATTGCAGTCATCGGATACGGCAGCCAGGGACATGCACATGCATTAAACTTAAAGGAATCCGGCTGTAACGTAATTGTAGGACTTTATGAGGGCAGCAAGTCATGGGCCAAGGCAGAGGCACAGGGCTTAACCGTTTATACAGCAGCAGAGGCGGCAAAGAAGGCAGATATCATCATGATCTTAATCAACGATGAGAAGCAGGCCGCCATGTACAAGGAATCTGTAGAACCGAATCTGGAAGAGGGCAACATGCTGATGTTTGCACACGGCTTCGCGATTCATTTTGGACAGATCGTACCTCCAAAGAATGTAGACGTTACCATGATCGCACCGAAGGCACCGGGCCACACTGTGAGAAATGAGTATGTGGTTGGCAGAGGAACACCGTGTCTCGTAGCGGTTCATCAGGATTACACAGGCAAGGCAAAAGATATGGCACTGGCTTACGCGCTGGCATTAGGCGGAGCAAGAGCAGGCGTCTTAGAGACCACCTTTAAGGTAGAGACAGAGACAGACCTTTTCGGCGAGCAGGCTGTATTATGCGGCGGTGTATGCGCACTGATGAAGGCCGGTTTCGAGACTCTGGTAGAGGCCGGATATGCACCTGAGAACGCTTATTTCGAATGTATCCATGAGATGAAGCTGATCGTAGACTTAATCTTCGAGAGCGGATTTGCCGGCATGAGATATTCCATCTCCAATACAGCTGAGTACGGCGATTACATCACCGGACCGAAGATCGTAACAGACGAGACCAAGAAGGCTATGAAGAAGGTTCTGACAGATATTCAGGACGGTACCTTTGCAAAGGACTGGCTGCTTGAGAATCAGGTGGGCTGTTCTCACTTCAACGCGATGAGAAGAAAAGAAGCAGAGCATCCGGCTGAGAAGGTTGGTGCAGAGTTGAGAAAGCTTTACAGCTGGAATGACGGCGGCAAGCTGATCGACAACTAAACAGAATACAGAGAATATTTTCTCCTCCCAGGGGAAGAAATGACAGGGAGACGGGAGATGGAGGGTTGCCGCCATCTCCCGTCTCTATTTATGCTATAGGTACCAAAAAGATACTAATGGGAATTTCCTGAGGACAAAGCAGTCGATGAAGCAGGGAAAGGAAAAGGCTATGGAAAAGACATTGCCGGCATGTCCGGTTGAGACGACGCTGATGCTGATCAGCGACAGATGGAAAGTATTGATTATCCGGGATCTGATGGATGGAACGAAGCGTTTTGGAGAACTGAAGAAGTCCATCGGTTCCATTTCACAGAAGGTGCTGACTTCCAATCTGCGGGAGATGGAGGCAGACGGGCTGGTGAACAGAAAGGTCTATGCGGAAGTGCCTCCCAGAGTGGAGTACACACTTACGGATACAGGATACAGCTTGAAACCGATTCTGGATGCAATGGTTGAATGGGGACTGGAATATAAGAGAAAGCAGAACTGAACAGGATGCAGGATACAGGAGGCATGAGACCAGTACAGAAGCAAGAAGCAGACAAGCGGGACCGCCCGGGAAAGCAGATCACTGCCGTCTCGTGCGGTCCCCAATTTTGTGGTGTTATCTTATTTGCCGCGTTTATGAAATCGGAAAGCTGCCGCAGAAGGAGAGAAAGTCTTCCAGCGCTCTGGAGGTTCCTCCGGGGTTATAGGCAAAACCGATGGTGCGTTTTTTGATCGGCCATTTCATGGGAATCGTAACCAGCATCTGCTTATCCAGTTCCTCCTGAACGAATTCCCGGATCACACAGCCGATTCCAAGACCGATTTTGGCGAATTCAATGAGGATATCCATGGTGTTTACCTCCAGTACCTGGCTGGGGACGATCTGATGCTCACTCAGATACTCGTCGATGTACTTTCTCGTCATGTTGTTCCGGTCCAGAAGCAGGATATTGCCGGTCTGGAAGATATCTGTATTCCGGCCCTCACGGAGATATAAGTTGTCCAGATACGGTTTGGTAGAGACAAAGATATCCTGAATATCCATTACCGGAACGAAGATCAGCGGTTTCCTGCTGGACGGTTCGGCGATCAGTCCCAGATCAATGTGCTGCTGTTCCAGCATGGCGATGGTGTGTGTGGTGGACTGGCTTTCAATGGTGATCTTCACATGCGGATACTTTTCTATGAACCCCTTTAAGTAAGGAAGCAGGATATATTTGCAGAGCGTATTGCTCACGCCGATGCGGAGATGGCCGATATTAAAATCCTTGATCCGCTTCAGCTCATTCTCCCCGCGGCTCAGTGCCTCGAAGGCGGATTCCGTGTGATGAAAGAGCAGTTCGCCCTCGCTGGTCAGCTGAACCCCTCTGGAATTCCGGGTAAATAAGGAGACACCTAAACTGTCCTCCAGTTTGCTGATGGATTTACTGATGGCGGGCTGACTGATGTAGAGCTCCTTGGCGGCCTTGGAGATATTCCCGGCCTTTGCCACTTCGTAGAAAATCTTATATTGCGAAAGGTTTTGTTCCATGTATGCCTCTTTTCTTGATATAACTGACTATTATAGTAAGTATTCATATTATGTATTTCTATTATATCAATAAGTATGTTAGAATGTAAAGCAGAAAATGAGAACAGGTTTTGAAGGAGGATATAGATTATGGGAATGACTATGACCCAGAAAATTTTAGCGGCTCATGCCGGACTTTCGGAAGTGAAAGCCGGACAGTTAATTGAGGCGGACTTGGATCTCGTATTGGGGAATGATATCACCTCGCCGGTGGCTATCAATGAGATGAAAAAATTCGACACGCAGACAGTTTTCGACAAGGACAAGATTGCTCTCGTCATGGACCATTTTATCCCGAACAAGGATATCAAATCTGCGGAAAACTGCAAGTGCTGCCGTGATTTTGCATGCAGACATGAGATCAGCAACTACTTTGACGTGGGGCAGATGGGAATTGAACACGCACTGCTTCCGGAAAAAGGGCTTGTGGTGGCAGGCGACGCAGTGATCGGTGCCGACTCTCATACGTGTACATACGGCGCCCTCGGTGCATTTTCCACCGGTGTGGGAAGTACGGACATGGCGGCCGGTATGGTGACGGGGAAAGCCTGGTTTAAAGTACCGTCTGCACTGAAGTTTGAACTGGTAGGAAAACCGAACGGCTGGGTCAGCGGAAAAGACGTTATTTTACATATTATCGGCATGATTGGCGTCGATGGCGCCCTCTATAAATCCATGGAGTTCACCGGTGACGGGATTAAGAATTTGACCATGGACGACCGTTTTACCATCTGTAACATGGCCATCGAGGCAGGCGGAAAGAACGGAATTTTCCCTGTGGATGATCTGGCGGTTCAGTACATGAAGGACCATTCCAAGCGGGATTTCACCGTCTATGAGGCGGATCCTGATGCAGAGTATGACGAGGTCTATACCATTGATTTATCGGAACTGAAACCGACGGTGGCATTCCCGCATCTTCCGGAGAATACGAAGACCATCGGCTCCTTCGGGGATATCCCTGTGGACCAGTCCGTGATCGGCTCCTGTACCAACGGCCGGATCGATGATATGAGAATCGCCGCCAGGGTCATGAAGGGCAGAAAAGTGGCGAAGAACGTCCGCTGTATCGTAATACCGGCGACGCAGGAGATCTATCTGCAGGCCATGAGAGAAGGGCTTCTGGAGATATTTATCGAGGCGGGAGCGATCGTGAGCACGCCGACCTGCGGACCGTGTCTGGGCGGTTACATGGGAATTCTGGCAGCAGGAGAACGCTGTATCTCCACGACGAACAGGAATTTTGTAGGCCGTATGGGGCATGTAGATTCTGAGGTGTATCTGGCAAGTCCTGCCATTGCGGCAGCCAGCGCCATCACGGGAAAGATTTCAGCGCCGGAAGAACTCGGCTTATAGATAGAAGAGATAAGGAGGACAGATTCATGAAAGCGACAGGTTCCGTTTTTAAGTATGGGGACAATGTGGATACAGATGTCATCATTCCGGCCAGATATTTAAACATCACGGATGGATATGAGCTTGCCAGGCACTGCATGGAAGACATCGACAAAGACTTTGTGAAAAATGTAAAAAAAGGCGATATTATCGTAGCAAATAAGAATTTTGGCTGCGGCTCTTCCAGAGAGCATGCGCCACTGGTAATCAAGTGTGCGGGGATCAGCTGTGTCATAGCGGAGACCTTTGCAAGGATTTTCTACCGCAACGCCATCAATATCGGTCTGCCGATCATCGAATGCCCGGAGGCCGCTAAGGCCATCTCCGCCGGTGACGAGGTGGAAGTCGATTTTGACAGCGGCATCATTACGAATAAGACGACGGGAGAGTCATATGAAGGCCAGGCATTCCCGCCGTTTATGCAGAAGATTATTTCTGCAGGGGGATTGATTCCATATATAAATCAGAAGTAGGGTACCGTCCTGAAAACGGGAGCAGGAGGAGTCCGATAGACCAGAGACAGCATGCTGGCATATCCGGGCTCCTCTGTGATTTTTACTGATGACAGGCAATGTGATATGATTTATATTATATAGAAGAAACACATCAAAAACTGTCGAAAGGGAGGAAGAGCCGTATGACGATTCAATTTGCCGCGGAGGAGGACACGGGGCTGATCCTGCGATTTATAAAGGAACTTGCCGATTATGAGGGAATGCTTTCCGAGGTGGAGGCGACGGAACCGCTGCTGCGGGAATGGATTTTTGAGAAGAAAAAGGCTGAGGTGCTGATTGGACTGGAGGGTGGAGAACCGGTGGGATTTGCCCTGTTTTTCCATAACTTTTCCACATTTCTGGGCAGAGCCGGAATTTACTTAGAGGACCTTTACGTCAGACCGGAATACCGTGGAAGAGGCTGCGGTACCGCATTCTTGAAGCGCCTGGCAAAGATCGCAGTGGAACGGGGCTGCGGGCGTCTGGAGTGGTGGTGTCTCGACTGGAATAAGCCGAGTATTGAGTTCTACCGGTCGATGGGAGCTGTTCCCATGGATGACTGGACGGTATACCGGATCGCCGGAGACCAGCTTAAGATGCTTTCGGAACGGGATGAATCACCGGGGTATGGGAAGTAGATAATCAGAAAGGAGTTTATCAGATGGTAAAGACAAATGCCATGCGTATGCTGGACAAGGCAAAAATTGAATACAGAACAAAGGAATACGAGGTGGATGAGAGCGACTTATCGGGAAGCCATGCTGCGGACATGATGGGAGTGGATCACGGAAGCGTGTTTAAGACTCTGGTGCTGAAAGGGGAGAAGACGGGGTACTTAGTCTGCTGCATTCCTGTGGATGCGGAACTGGATCTGAAGAAAACGGCCAGGGCTGCAGGCGATAAGAAGGTGGAAATGATCCCCATGAAGGATCTTCTGGCCGTTACGGGGTACATCAGAGGGGGATGTTCTCCCATCGGGATGAAGAAGCAATTCCCCACTTTTGTCGAAGAAAGTGCTGTTTTGTATGATGAGATCGCCATAAGCGCCGGATTAAGAGGCCAGCAGATCCTGATCGCCCCACAAACACTGGTGACTTTCATCCGGGGGAATTTTGCTTCTTTGGCCTTTGAATAGTTTACATAAAACAAAAAGGCAAAAAAGTACAAAAATTGCAGCTTTAAATAAGTAACAGAAATGTAACATATTTGTAAAAAGTAAATAACAAATATAGATAAATAATGAGGCGAAAATGGAAAATAAAATGTGATAAATATACAAAAAATACAAAAAGTCAGAAAAGCGGCAAAGGAAAATATCACAAAGATGTTAAATAAGTATTGACTTTATTGACAAGACTCCTCTATAATACGCTCGTCACCCGGAAACGGCTGCAAAAGTCTGCGGCTTAGATGTAAGAGAGAATAGAAAGAGGAGTATGTATGCTGACATTGCACTCAATTCTTCAGCATATCTGTCAGTTCTTTCGGGGACTGGCGGTGAAGGCCACAAAAAGGATGTATCGATCGTCGGCTGTCTTTATGGCAGGCGCGGCTGTGATCACCGTTGTGGCATTTACCTCGACCGGTTTTGGCAGCGGAGGGAAGAGCGCCCTGACGGCGTTTGCGGAAACTCCGGGTCAGGAGACGGCGGCAGAAGAGGAAGATGCAGAAGAAGAGGAACCTGTTACGGAAGCAAAAGTACAAGTCCAACTTACCGAAATAAAGAAGCAGGGACAACTGTTAGCCGGTAATCTATTGGAAAAGGAAGTACAGCAGAAACAGGAAATCCAACAGGATTCAAAAGAAGAGCTCGAGCGTATCAATGAGCAGATTGTCATGGACGCTAAAATAAAGGCGCTGGAGGCGGAAGAAAATGCCCGCCAGAAAGCTTTGGAAGAAGAAAGACGCATAGAGGAAGAGAAGAAGGCAGCAAGCCGGAAGGCGATCTCAGACGATGATTATCAGGTCCTGCTGCGGATCGTTCAGGCGGAGGCCGGAGTCTGTGACGAGAAGGGAAAGATTCTCGTGGCTAATGTGGTATTAAACCGTGTTAAAAGCCAGGAATTTCCGGACTCGGTAAGAAGCGTTGTCTATGAGCCCTCTCAGTTTTCACCGGTATCAGACGGTTCCATTAATTCCGTGAAGGTGACGGAAGAGACGAAGGAATGCGTAAACCGGGCGCTGGAAGGGGAAGACTATTCCGATGGTGCGTTGTACTTTATGAACCGGAGAGGTTCCAGAAGCAGAGCCGTGAGCTGGTTTGATTCCCATTTAACGTATCTGTTCCGCCATCAAAATCATGAGTTTTTTAAATAAAAACATTGTAGAATATTCTGCTTTAGGTGTATACTATAACTGGATGGCAGCGGAAAGAGAACACTGCCGGGAAGTAAGAAATTATATACATAAAGGAGAGCAGGACTATGATTTTTGACTCAGCGAAGAATCTTGATTTTTACAGAGGGCTTGGAATTGAAGGCAGATACGGCAAAGCAGTTGATTTCCTTCAGAATACCGACTTGGAAAATCTGGAACCGGGAAAGTACGAAATTGACGGCAAGAATGTCTACGCCAATGTAACCGAATATACCACGATTCCGTGGGAAGAGGCAAAGTACGAATCACATCGTGACTACACGGATATCCAGTACATGATCAGGGGCACAGAGACCATGACCTATGCACCGGTGGACGCGCTGAATGTGAAAGTACCGTATAACGAAGAAAAAGACTGCGTATTATACGACAATGCAAATCCCGGATTGAAGGTAGTTGTCGGAGCAGGTGAATATATGATCTTTCAGCCGTGGGATGGCCATAAGCCGAAGGCAGCAGACGGCGAACCGGCCCCGATTAAAAAGGTGATTGTAAAGATTAAGGAAAATTAATGAGATTCTTATAATGGAGCGTTCCTTTCGCGGGGAACGCTTTTTTTTAACTATAGAAAGGTCTGTCGGCAGGAAGCCTGCCGCTGCACCCCGATGCCGCCGAAAAGTTACAGTTCACCCCGAAATCCCCCGGCGAAAAAATCCCCCTGAAACAAAAAAATGTGGAGTTTTTCCCTCGTTGTTTTCCAACTATAATGGAATTACAAAGAAACGAAGGGGTGGAATCATGAAAACGAAACGGCTGACATACAGTAACTTCTATTTTTACCTGCTGCTTCTTGCTCCGATTCTGGCGGTCTATATTCTGTTTTTTGTCATTCCGGTGGTATCCAGTATGTTTTTCAGTCTGACGAATTTTAACGGGATCAGCCTGAATTTTAAATGGGTCGGATTCAACAATTACGATGTGGCGTTTCATGACAAGGTGTTTAAGAAGGCCATGGTCAACACCTTCCTGTTTGCTCTGGGAGCGACGGTGTTCCAGAATCTGTTTGCAATCGTGTTTGCAATGGCGCTGAATACGAAAATTAAATCTAAAAATTTTCTCCGGATGCTTCTCTTTGCCCCCTGTATGCTGTCTCCAGTGGTGGTGGCATTTATCTGGCAGTTTATCTATATGCCGGATGGCATGCTGAACCATCTGCTGGGAACCGACATCACATGGCTGGGAAACAGGAAGACCGCGCTTTTCTGTGTGGTGATCGCACATGTGTGGATGTGGATCGGTTATTCCTCCACCATCTATATGTCCAACTTACAGAGTATATCGACGGATATTCTGGAAGCGGCGGCTATCGACGGGGCAGGGCCGTGGCAGAAGTTTAAAAGCATTACCCTGCCGATGCTGGCGCCGGCCACAACCATCAATGTGACGCTTGCGTTTACTCAGTCGCTTAAGGTATTCGACATTGTCTATGCCATGACGAACGGCGGGCCGCTTAACTCTACGGAAACAGTGGGAACGTACGTGGTCGCCAACATGAACCGGGGACTCCACGGTTACGCGTCGGCTCAGACAGTACTCTTAACCATTGTGATCGTCCTGTTTGGGCAAGTGTTAATCGGAGTGCTGAAAAAGCGAGAGGAGGCGATCTGCTGATGAAAACCAGAAAAAAACAACTGCTCTTTCTGTTTGAGCTGCTGATGGCCGCCGCCTGTATCCTGATGTTCTACCCGGTCATTATGATGGTTCTCGTGTCCTTAAAGGATGAGGCGCTTCTGGCGGGCGAACCTTTAAGCCTGAGAACCAGCTTCGCCTTTGAAAATTACGTAACCGCGGCTAAGGGGATGAAATACTGGAGGGCACTGTTTAACTCTTCCGTTCTGACGGTATGCAGTTCTCTGCTTACCACGTTTTTCGGGGCATGCGGAGCGTATGCCATCATGCGGGCGAGAAGAGGAAAACAACTGTTTCTGGCGCTGAACGCGCTGTTCCTGATTGGTCTGGCACTGCCGCAGCAGGTGGCCATGGTGCCTCTCGTCTTATGGATGCAGAAACTTCACGTGGCCAATACACTGTTTGGACTGATTCTGGCGTTTATCGGAGCCAATGCGGCTTATGGAGTGTTCTTCTTTTCCGGCTTTGTCAATACCGTTCCTGTCACACTGGAGGAGGCGGCTTATATCGACGGCGCCAGTCCGTTTACTACGTTTATCAGAATCGTGTTTCCTCTGCTTAAACCGCCCATGGTAACACTTCTGATCGTGATCGCTTTGAGGGTCTGGAATAATTTCATGTATCCCCTGCTGCTTCTGCAGGGCCAGAATTCCAGGACGCTGCCTCTTACGGTATTTTTCTTTAAGGGTGACTTATCAATTCAGTGGAATATTCTGTTTGCGGCCACCACCCTGGTAATCCTGCCGCTGATGATCGTCTATTTTATTCTTCAGAAACAGATTATTTCCGGGATGTTAAACGGCTCGGTGAAGGGCTGATCAGTAAAATGCTATGAAAACAAATTCATAATAAATGGATACAAGGAGGAAGAAACATGAGAAAAAGAAAAGCAGCAGTATGGTTCGTGGCAGCAGCCATGGTAATGGGAACTCTGGCAGGATGCGGACAGAAGGCGGCGCCGGAGACGACAGCGGCACAGACTGGTGAGACGAAGAAGGAAGAGACGGCCGCCGCGGCAGAAGAGACGAAGGCGGAAGCACAGAAGCCGGTAGAACAGGTGGAGCTTAAAGTGTTTGGATTTAAGACGGGAGCGGAGGAAGGCGCAATTCCGGAGCTGATCGAACAGTTTAACAAAGAGAATCCGGATATCAAAGTGGTGTACGAAGGGATCAGCAATGCAGGCGGCTATCAGGACGTGCTTACAGCCAGGCTGGCTTCCGGCCAGGGGGACGACGTGTTCTTCGCTAATCCAAATTATCTGCCGCAGCTTCAGGAAGCGGGCTACACCGAGGATTTATCCGATATGCCTGTGGTAGCGCAGTACAGCGGACTTGTCAAGGATTTACTGACCATTAACGACAGCATTCCGGGGCTGGGCATGGAGATAGCTGTGTTCGGTATGTTTTCCAATCTCGATGTGCTGAAAGAGGTGGGGATTGATCACGCCCCGGCCAACTATCAGGAATTTCTGGAGGACTGTGAGATTCTGAAGAAAGCAGGGAAGACGCCGATCGTGGCGGGAGCCAAGGACGGCACGGGAGTCGCTGTTTTATCCATGGCCAAGAGCATGGATCCGGTCTACCAGGCGGCAGATAAGATGGATCAGATCGCCAGGATGAACAGCGGAGAACTGAAATTCGGTGACGTGATGCAGCCGGGCTTCGCGCTGGTGGAAGATTTGATCTCCAGGGGATATCTGGATGGAAGCAAGGCCCTTGTCTATGCGGCAGGCCAGGATGATATTGCAGAATTTGCAAAGGGAGAAGCCGGATTTATGCCTGGCGGAAGCTGGTTTGTGGCAGGACTTGACAGTGCGGCTCCGGATATGAACTATACTCTGGGCGGCATCCCGGTGGAGGATGAGGATTCTCTGATCCTGATCAATGCTGGTGTACGCGTCTGCATCAACAGCTCTTCGGAGAAAAAGGAAGTAGCCCGGAAATTCGTGGAATTTTTTACCGGACTGGACAGCATGAACGCCTATGTGGCAAGCCAGAACAGCTTTAATCCGCGTATGGATGGAGCCAGCACGGACAACGATGTGGTGACGCCGGCAGCGGAGCGTTTAAGCGCCGCCCGCATGGTTCCGTGGGTGGATTCTGCCTTCGACATCGCGGTAGTCAGCCCGTGGGCGGATGCCCGGACCTTCACGGCCAATGTCGCGGGAGGAGATTCCGTGGACAATGCAGTGAAGGACTTAAACACGCAGGTTGAGAATAACCTGAAGCTGAAATAGTGCAGGCCGGCAGCCGCAGGAGTGAGTCTTGCGGCTGCCTTTTAACTATGCTAAAATGACACCAGAAAGGGGGGCCGGACATGTATCGGATACTGATTGCGGACGACGAGTTCTGGGTAGGACGGTGGCTGAGCCAGGTCTTAAAGGAGAGTCCCTTTGAGGTGGAGGTGGCGGGAATCAGCGAGAATGGGGAGGAAGCGTTTAAGGCTCTGACGGACACCAGACCCGACATTTTAATTACAGACATCAACATGCCGTTGATCGACGGCCTTGATGTGCTGAAACGGCTGGAGGAAGCGGGAGAAAAGCTTCCGAAAACCATTGTCATATCCGGCTATGACGAATTTGAGTATGCAAGGCGGGCCATTGAACTGGAGGTCATGGCTTATCTGCTGAAGCCTCTGGAGCGGTCGGCGGTCTACGAAGCGGTAGAAAAGGCTGTCGCGGCGCTGGAAAAGGAGCAGGAGAGAAAGGCGCAGACCCGGGACGGATTCACGGCGGGGGTGGAAAATATCCTGACGGAGTATCTGCGAAGTCCCGGTGATGAGACGAAACGGAGGCTTTGCCGCCTTATGGATTCCGAACAGGGGCGGAGCGGATTTTACGAACTGGCGCTGTTTCAGATGCGCCGTCTGGAAAAATCCGCCCTGACGAGGGAGGAGATACGCAGCCGCCTTGAGGAAGCCGCAGCCGGAAAGGCCATTTATCTCTGTCCCCTGGACCGTTTTACCTGGGGAGTCCTGATTACGGATATTGTAAAACCTGCCGGCTTCCGGCTGGATGAGAGTGTGCTTGTGAAGCTGCTCCACAACTATGAGTACGGGCTGAGCGAGGCCCATGGAGATCCGGGAGAGATTGATGAGGCGTTTGCGGAGGCGAGGGAATCGATTATTCTGCGTCTGGGACGGGAAGGGAAGACAGAGGCGTTTCCGGTATCGGAATCCGATCTTTATACAGACTTTATAACGGCGTTAAAAGCCGGAAATATGGAGCGGCTTAAGGAATGTACCGCTAAGGCCTGCGGCCTCTTTATTCAGAAGGGTTACGACTTGACCAGCTGCCTGAATTTCTATTTCGTGCTGTCCGGTGAGGTGATCAAGCTGCTAAACGACCGGTATAAGGAGCAGAACAGGACGGAGTACTTGGCGCTGATCGAGGAAGGCTATGATTTTTCTGTCCGCATTCGGAATTACTACAGCATCCGTTCCATCTGCCACCGGTTTGAGGAGTATGCCGGAAAGGCCGCGTCCTGTCTGAAGGAAGAGGACTGCATGGATGTGGCGGTGATCGTGAAGCGGATTCAGCGTGAGATCAGGGAACATTACAGTGAGGATATCAGTCTTGCCTGGGTAACGGATGAATACGGAATCAATCCCAGCTATTTCAGCAAGAAGTTCAAGGATGAGACGGGAGTCAATTTTATCGATTATCTGACGGAGGTGCGGATCGGGCAGGCGAAGGAGCTTTTAAGCCACACGAACCTTTCCGTCAGTGCCGTCAGCCTCCGGGTGGGATTCAAGGAGGCAAAGTATTTCAGCCGGGTCTTTGCCTCCTTGACGGGGGAAAAACCGTCGGAATACAGGGAGAGAGTAAAGCGGGAGGGGGAATTGCGTGAAGAGAATGCGGATTAAGACGTGGATGGAGAGCCGTTTGAACAGAAAAATATTTTTAAGCTTTCTGACGGTCTCCCTGATTCCTCTGTGCATTGTCTACTGTTATATTAATTCCGCCTATTCCGAGAAGTTAAGGAGCGATGCGTTCACGCAGAATCAGCTGACGGAGCGGAACACGGCGGTTTTGCTGGAGGATTACTTAACGAAAATCGAATATATTTCCAATCTCTTTTTCGACAGCGATACCCAGGCCATGATACGCGGCGCGTCTGACCCGTTAAGCAGCTACAGTGCCCGCATGGCGCTGGAGAAGAAGGTGCGGGTAAATCTCGATCTGTTTAAGGTGATGGCCTATGTGGACCAGGTTACATTTTTAAAGCAGGATGGAACGGCCATAAATGTGATGAATTCCCTGGGATACGCGGATACCATCCCTTTTTCTGCGCCGCAGGAAGGCGTGGGAAAGCGGTTTAAAAACCAGAGACTCATGCAGGGCGACAAGCTGAATGAAAGCTGTACGGATAAATACGTCTATTTACGCCAGATCGACGATCTGGATATGGGAAACGGAACCCTGGGCTGGCTTTTTATCGTGTTTGACAGGGATCAGTTCGATCTGCTTCTGCAGGATCTGCGCGCGGTGCTGAATACGGAGATCGTCATGGACGACGGGCAGCTGCTCTATGACACGACGAATGGCGGGCCGGATGCGGTGAACCGTCTGCGGGCCGCCTCAGTCTCCTATTCGGCGCCGTCGAAGGAGAGGAGACGGGCAGAGCGGATATCCTGGGACTATCACATCGAGAACCTGGGAATCAGCGTCACATTTTTCGACGACATGAAGGGCGTGGAAAGCAATATCCGCGCGTTAAGCATCATGACAGGAACGGTGATCTTCGTAACCGTGCTCATTATACTGGCGGCTTCGTTCCTTTTCTCTGAAACGATCGTCCGCCCGGTGACCAGGCTTCACAGGAATTTAGTCCGGGTGAAGGAAGGCGACTACACCGTCCGGGTGCAGGTCGAGACAAGGGATGAGGTGGGCGATCTCTGCGAGGCGTTTAACGGCATGGCGGAGGAGATTGACCGCCTGGTAAATCAGGTTTACTCCGTGGAGCTGAAGGAAAAGGAGGCGGCCATCAAGGCGCTGCAGGCTCAGATAAACCCTCATTTTCTCTATAACACGCTGGATATGATCAAGAGCATGGCGGAGCTTAACGGAGCCCTGCAGGTGTCTGAGATGATCATGGCCCTGTCGAAGCTGTTCCGCTATGCGACTCATACAGACGGCGTTCTCGTCACGATCCGGGAAGAGTTGGAGAACCTGTCCAGCTATATGACCATCGTCAATGCCAGATTTGGCGGACGGATTGAATTTGCTGCCAGAGTTCCGGAGGAGCTGCTGACAGAGTCCATCGTAAAGGTCTGCTTACAGCCTCTGGTGGAAAATGCCATCTCCCATGGACTTGGCAGAGGCCGCGCCGGAGGAAGAATTGCAGTGACCGTAGAAAAAGAGAATGGAATCATCACGGTTACGGTGGAGGACAACGGCGGCGGAATTTTGCCGGACCGGCTGGAGGAGATACGAAACCGTCTGGAGAGGAAAGAACACGTGGAGGAGGAGTCCGGCAGGGGACATGTGGGATTAAAGAATATCCACGACAGAATCAGGCTCTATTATGGAGAGACGTACGGTATTGTGATTGACAGCTTTCCGGAAAGAGGGACCGTGGTGACACTGTCCTACCCGTCAGATGGGGGGCCGGATCGGGAGAATGGAAAGGAGACAGAGAATTGAAAGAGCGACCCAATATTTTATTTCTGATGACAGATGAGCAGCGTTACGACGCAGCCGGCTGGGTGAACAGCCAGGTACATACGCCAGTTCTTAACCGGCTGGCGGAAGAATCCGTATGGTTTTCCCGTGCCTATACCACGAATCCGTCATGCATTCCGGCCAGGGCGGCTGTCTTTACCGGGCGATATCCATCCCAGTGCGGCGTACCGGGCTATGTCAGCTGTCTTCCCAAAAGGGAAACCACGTTTATGAAGTATTTGCAGGATGGAGGCTACTACACGGCGGTCATCGGGAAGCAGCATTTCTGGCGCTCTGAGATCGAGCGCGGATACGATTATGAGGATATTGTGGATGAACATGAACCGCCGGCTGTGATCTCGAAGGAACTGCCGGAAGGGGCATTTGGCCTTCCGGCCAACAAGACGGTATCGGACCGGGTGTCCAGCTATGTGGAATTTCTGGCGGACAGCGATTTCACCAGTGGATCCCAGCTATACCGGGAGATTAACAGCAAGGGAATCTATGAATTTACAGGAGAAGAGAAGTACCATGTGGATGCCTATATCGGCGACAGGGGAAGAAAATGGCTGGAGGAATCCTGTCCCGGCGACAGACCATGGTTTCTGACGCTTTCCTTTCCGGGGCCGCACATGCCCTTTGACGGAATCGGACTGCCGGATGAGAAAGCTTACGAAGATACGGAACTGGATTTACCGGAGACCGGGCTTTCCGATTTATTCGAAAAGCCGCCGCATTATCTAGATATCGCAAGGAAATTCGGGAGTATCGACCTAAAGAACCACACGTCTCCGGATGGGCTCACCCCGGATGAAATCCGGCTGATGAAAAAGGCCTATTATGCCAACGTGACTCTGATTGACAGGAAAATCGGCCAGGTGATCGAGGTTCTTAAGAAGAAGGGGCTTTACGAAAACACCCTTATTTTATTCACTTCGGATCACGGAGATTTTATGGGTGAATTTGGAATCGCCACGAAGGCCCAGTACTGCTCAGAGGCTCTTATGAGGATTCCGTTTCTGTTAAAGCCTCCGTTTTCCGGGTTCAAAGGCCGCAGAGAGGACAGCTTTATCAGCTCAGTGGAAATCGCCGCGACCTGTCTCACGGCGGCAGGAATTGCCGTTCCGGAATCCGTGATGGGCCGGAGCCTGACCCAGTTTTACGAAGACGGGGAAAAAGAAAGATGGCAGGACGTCTACATGGAAGCGAGAGACATCCGGGCCATCCGGGATGAACATTATAAGCTGATTTATTATCAGAACCGGAGCTATGGTGAGTTCTACGATCTTCAGAACGATCCGTACGAGAAGTATAACTTATGGGATGATCCTCTGCTTCAGGGACGGAAATACGAACTGATGAAGCGGCTTATAGACCGGCTGATCGACCTTGGAGAGGGGGCTGAGACGGTCTGGAATATCGGCGCTCCGGTGAGATAGTTGTCAGATCTTTAAATGTCCCGTTTATGCAGGGCTCCAGCCGTCATTTCCCGAGAGCACGGCGGGGAGTGAATATTTTATGATTCGTACTAAATATATACATTTTACGACAAATTTGCAATAGAAATGATTGACTTCTAATTCACAAAGTGAGATAATGTCTTAAACTGTGAATGGAATTAATTCAAAATGTGGATGGAAATAAAAATGCATATGGGGACGGGGGCTTGCCTTCCGTCTCCGTTGCATTCTTATCCATGGAGGAGAGAATGGAGAAGGAATACCTGCTGTTTGATCTGGACGGAACACTGACCGATCCAAAAGAAGGCATCACGAAATCCGTGCGCCATGCCCTTAAGGCTTATGACATCGAGGTGGAGGATTTAGATTCCCTCTGCTGTTTTATCGGTCCGCCGCTGAAGGACAGCTTCATCGAGTACTACGGCTTCAGCGAGGAGAACGCGTCCAATGCAATTGGCGTTTACCGGGAATATTTTTCCGACCGTGGGATCTTTGAAAACGAAGTTTATGAGGGCATCGAGGAGGTGCTGAAGGCACTGAAGGCCTCAGGGAAAAAGCTGTTCGTGGCTTCGTCGAAGCCCGAGGTTTTTGTCAGGAAAATTATGGAGTATTTTAAGCTGGATCCGTATTTTACCTTTATGGGAGGCGCGGATTTAGGCGAGACCAGAGTGAAGAAAGCGGATGTGATCCGCTACGTCCTTGAGGAAAACGGAATTACCGATCTGGAGAAAGTGATCATGATCGGAGATCGGAAACACGATATTTTAGGGGCGAAGGAAGTCGGAGTCGACAGCGTCGGCGTCCTCTATGGTTATGGAGACCGGGAGGAACTGGAAGCCGCGGGAGCGGACTTTCTGGCGGAAACAGTTTTTGATTTGCAGAATCTTTTATAGTGTGGTATGATACACAGTATTATGGCGCTTAAGGAATAGTTTTGGCTGACGGCGAAGAGGAACGCCTTAAGGAGGAGACGCATTATGATTGAACTGGGAAAAGAAAAGAGACAGATAATCAGAACGCTTTGCGGACAGGCGGATAATGTACTGGTGCACGGAGCGGTTCAGGGATATATGGGCCGTGTGTGGGTGCCGGAGCTGACGAATCCATCGTACTGCCTGATTCATCTGGGTGATTTCGCATACCTGTTTGGCATATGCCCAAAGGGTGAGCAGGCCATGGAACTGAGAGCACAGCTTTACAGGGAATGCGGCCAGGACTACATCACCCCAGCCGATGAAAGATGGGCTGAATGGCTGGAAGAATCCTTTCCGGGAGAATACAGGGTTTTATCCCGGTATTCGATGAGAAGGGACAGGAACCATTTTTCGGAGGAGGCACTGGAATCCTACTGCAGGAATCTGCCTGCCGGAATTCGATTAAAAAGAATTGATAAGAGACTGTACCAGACGGCGCTTAAGGAGGAATGGAGCCGCGATTTCTGCTCCAATTTTGAAACTCCGGAAGAATATGAACAGAACGGCCTCGGTTTTGTCGCCATGGATGGCAGAAAGATTGTTTCCGGCTGTTCTGCCTATGGAATCAGCGAGGGAATGTTTGAGATCCAGGTGGAGACCCGGAGAGAGTATCAGCGGAAGGGCCTGGCGCTGGCGTGCAGCGCCCGTTTCATACTCACGTGTCTGGAACAGGGAATCTATCCGAGCTGGGATGCGATCAGCCTGCAGTCCGTCGGACTGGCTGAAAAGCTGGGCTATATTTTTGACAGAGAATACAAAGTGTATCAGCTCCATGATATGGAGAGCGGCCTTTTAATGGCGTAACCGGACATTTGGAGGAATACGAGCGATGAAAAGAGTAAAAGTCGGATTCTGGGGGATTGATTCAATCCTGGAATTTGTAAAAATAACCGGCAGCAGCCGTCATAAGATGGAACTGGTCTGCGGCAGTACGGTAGTGGATGCCAAATCACTTCTGTCCGTGCTGTCCGTTAAGGCAGCCCAGGCAGTGGAACTGGTGATTCATGAGGAGAGCTGCGACCGTCTGCTGGAGCGGCTGGACCCTTATATCGAGCATGGCAGTCTGTTGGACAGGGCCCATCATTTGAGTGCCTGACAAAAGAACGGAAGCCGCCGGAATGCATCTCTGCAGGGCCGGCAGCCTTCAGAAAGAAAACTGACAGGAAAAGGAACTTGAAAAATTGAGTAAAGTGGTGTATACTAATGCTATAAAAATAAGATGAATTGTAATTCCTGGAATGTTCGATACTCTTACCTACTTTGAACCTACATTTTGACATTCGGGATTCCAATATTTTTAAGCGGATGTCAGGCCTCCTTTATTGAGTGGAAGGCAGAAGCTTAAGTGAGGTCGCCCACCTAGCAAGGCTAGGCGTCAAACAGTAAGAACCGGCATTTTGGGGTTACAAAAGAAAAAAGCAGCGAGAAATCGCTGCTTTAACTTTTTACAAAAGTATGATAATGTATACATAGGGCAGTGCCCTTATCTTAAAAATACAGGAGAATAATATGAAGGAAACGAAATTCAGGAATTATATATGCTGGGGAGTAACCGCGCTGGCGGTGATCGCGCTGAGTATCGCGTTTGCTTTTTTTCTTACACGATTTCAGGTGATGAAGGCGGGACTTAAAGCATTTATCGGCATCCTGATGCCGGTGATCTATGGTGCGGTCCTGGCATATCTGCTTCTTCCGATTTATAACAGGACGAGAAGCCTTCTTGAAGGATGGATTGCGAAGGGCATAAAAAAGGAAAAGACAATCAGGGGATTATCGAAGGCCGGAGCGACAGCCGTCAGCCTGATCGTTCTTTTTGTGATTGTCGCGGGACTGTTCTGGATGGTGATTCCGCAGATTTATACGAGTATTATGACGCTGCAGGAAGGGCTGGGGGAGAATATTAACAACCTGGCGCTGTGGCTTCAGAAGCTTCTGGAGGATAATCCGTCTCTGGAACAGAAGGTAATCCCGATGTACGACGAGGTGACCAATCAGCTGGAAAACTGGCTGACCACCTCCCTGGTACCGAACGTGTCGACGGTAATCAGCGGTCTTTCCAGCGGTCTTTTAAGTGTTGTGCTGGCGCTTAAGAACATTCTGATCGGCGTTATCGTTATGGTATACCTGTTAAACATAAAAGAGACTCTTTCCGCACAGGGAAAGAAGATCATTTACAGTGTACTTCCGCTGCGGATGGCGAACCAGTTTATTGAGGAACTCCGTTTTGTCCATCGGGTGTTTGGCGGTTTCATTACGGGTAAGCTGCTGGATTCCCTGATTATCGGCATTATCTGCTTTGTCTGCTTAAACTGGATGAAGATGCCGTACGTACTGCTGGTCAGCGTGATCGTGGGCGTGACGAATGTGATTCCGTTTTTCGGCCCGTTTATCGGAGCTGTCCCGAGCGCCTTTTTAATTCTTCTGGTGAGCCCGATGAAGTGTCTGTATTTCCTGATTTTCATCGTACTTCTTCAGCAGTTTGACGGCAACATTTTAGGCCCGAAGATTTTAGGACAGTCTACCGGGCTTCCAAGCTTCTGGGTGCTGTTTTCCATCCTGCTGTTCGGCGGTCTGTTCGGATTTGTCGGTATGATCATTGCAGTTCCCACCTTTGCCGTGGGCTACAGTATGCTTACCGGGCTGGTAAACCGGGCTCTCAGGAAAAAAGAGCTCTCCCTTAATACTAACGACTACATGGATTTAAAACACATCGATGAAGAGAAGAAAACTTATATGAGATAAGAGGAGCGCATGAATAAAAGGAAATTTATTGCATTTGCAGCCGGAATTCCTCTTCTGGTTCTCATTTTAATTATCATCATCCTGGTCAGTGAACCGAAGCCGGGTGGGATATCGAGAGCGGCGGCCTATAAGTCGGCCGCCCTTCTTTTGACAGATGCCGAAAGCTGTGAGCAGCTGCTTAAGGAGCAGGGGCAGAACTATTTTACGGAGAAAGACAGGAATCACTGGTATGCGAAATATTTGAACTATCTTTATGTGAACGGATATGTATCTCCGGACACGACCCCATCCGATCCGGAGTACGTACAGGGATACCTGACGTACCGGGAGGCGGAGGAACTGGCAGAGGCGCTGTCCCCGGGACAGGGGGAACCGGCCCGCGTGGGAAAAAAGAAGCAGGGCAAACCGTTTCCATCGGATAACTGGTGGTTTATTTACGACAGCCTCAGAAAAGAACTGGATCACGATGGCAGCATAAAGGAACGGAATATCCTCCTTTACGGTACGCCCATGAATATAAGGAGCGCTCCGGCCTGGACCGCATATACGAGCGAAGGCAAATTCCGCTTTGAGGGAATCAGCCTCGACAGCTACATAGACTGGGAGCTGAAGGTCCTGGTAAAAGACGGCGAGATGATCGCGGTCAGGGAACCGGTGAGCGATTCCGTCACCTATAAGAATGTCTGGCTTACCCACGGTGAGGGAGACACGTTTTCGGTCCGTCTGGGAACTGTCGATCGGTCGTTTCCCATGGAGGCCTCTTTGGGGCAGCCGGAGGAATTTGCGGATAATCTGGCGGACTTGTCTTTAAAGAACGGGAAGCTTCAGAAGGTAACCCTGAAGAAAAAGAGAATTACCGGAAAGGTTCTGGCGGTAAAGGACGATTCCATTGAGATAGAAGGCTACGGAAAGATTAAACTGGATAAGGATTTCAAGGTGTATAAGCTGTACGGACAGTTCGAGGAGCAGTCTGTCTCGGACATTCTCGTCGGCTACGACATCCAGGAATTCGTCGTGGCGCATGGAAAGCTGTGCGCGGCGCTGACCATGCGGGAGTTCGATGCGAAGACCATCCGGGTCATGATCATGAATACGAATTTCCAGTCTGTATTCCATCCGTCGGTCACCTTATCGGCGGAGAGTGGCTTAAACCTTGCAAGCGGGGAAGAGAGCGTTCAGATACCGGCGAAGGCCGAAGTGATTATCGATCTGTCGGATGAGCGGCTGAAGGAAGGCCGGATTGTCGTCACCCCTGTGGAGGCCGGCGACACCATAACCGTTAATTCCATCCGCCGTTCCCTGGGAACGCCAACGTACAGCGGCAGTATCGAGATCAGGAAGGAGAACGAAGGGATTACCCTGATTAACGAGTTGTATCTGGAAGACTATCTGACCAGGGTAGTGCCCAGTGAGATGCCTGACAGCTATGAGATGGAGGCGCTAAAGGCCCAGGCGGTCTGTGCGAGGACGTACGCCTACCGTCAGATTCAGAGCAACGCCTACAGCCAGTACGGCGCCCATGTGGACGACAGTACCAGATTTCAGGTGTATAATAACTTAAAGACTTCAGATAAGACGGAGCAGGCTGTGCGGGAGACATACGGAAAGCTTCTGTTCTATCAGGATGTGCCCATTGAAGCGTTTTATTTCTCCACCTCCTGCGGCCACACGACAGACGGCAGCATCTGGGGAAGCGATCCGGCCAAGTATCCGTATCTGGACGGCTGTCTTCTGGAGGGCGGACGAAGTGTTTTGAATCTGTCCACCAATGCGGCGTTTGAAGCATTCATCAAAGATAAGGAGTATCCATCCTATGATTCGTCCTTTCCGATGTACCGGTGGGAGACTACGGTAACCAACCGGCAGCTGGAGGAGGAGATAACTGCGGTGGGAACTATTTTGAATATTTCCGTCACCGAGCGTGGAGTGGGCGGCATAGTGAAAAAGGTGCGTGTGGAAGGCTCCGATGGAATTATGACGATCAACGGGGAGGGACAGGTGAGAGCAAAGCTTGGCAATCCTTATATGAAGATCACGAAGAATGACGGAGCTGTCATGAAGGATATCGAATCTCTGCCCAGCGCCTATATAGCCATTGAGAATGAGGGCGTGGATGATAACAATATCACCACCTTCCATATCTACGGCGGCGGCTATGGCCACGGCGTCGGCATGAGCCAGAACGGGGCCCAGGCTATGGCGTCGGAGGGAAAGAGCTATGAGGAGATTCTTCAGTTCTTTTATCAGGGAGTAGAAGTCAGAGAAGCAGAAAAGGAAGGGGACCAGTGACGGGAAAGAACCCGAATACGACCATGCTGTCACGCGTATGATAGACTAAAAGAGTAATCGGGAAGCATATGCAGAACCAAAAGCTGGAAAATCTGTTAAACCTGGCGCTCAGCGCCACGGAAGAGGAACGGGAAAAATCAGAGTCATTAAATGTAGGCTATAATTCTGACCAGAATACATGGGAACTGATCGTCAAATATTCCGGAAGCCTTGACGAGGCAGCAGAACACGGGGTCACCGTGGAGGAGATGATCAATGAGTACGCGATTCTCACGGTGCCGGAATCGGAGATCGACTATATCAGCAGTCTGCCTCAAATCGAATACGTGGAAAAACCAAAGAGGCTGTTCTTTGCCATCAACCAGGCAAAGGCAGCCTCCTGCATTAATATTGCGCAGCAGGGGGACAGGAGCCTGTCAGGCAGAGGCGTTCTGACGGCGATCATCGATTCAGGGATCGATTATTACCACGACGATTTCCGGAAGGAGAACGGAGACACCCGCATTGTCATGCTCTGGGACCAGACGCTTAACCGGGTGTTTACGGAGGAGGAGATTAACGAAGCGCTGGCAGCAGGGAGCCGGGCGGCCGCACGAGCGCTTGTACCTTCTGTGGATACGAGCGGCCATGGCACGGCTGTGGCCGGAATCGCGGCGGGCAACGGAAGGGAAAATAACGGGCAGTACCGCGGAATCGCCTATGAGAGCGAGCTTCTGGTGGTTAAGCTGGGTGTGCCGAAGAGCGACGGCTTTCCGCGAACGACGGAGCTGATGCGGGCAGTCAATTTCGTGGTGAGAGAGGCCGTGCGCAGGAGACAGCCGGTGGCGGTCAATTTAAGCTTCGGCAACACGTACGGTTCCCATGACGGCACCAGTCTTCTGGAAACATTTCTCAACGATATATCCAATTACGGAAAAACGGTGTTTGTGGTGGGAACGGGAAATGAAGGCGCGGGAGACGGTCACAGTGCCGGGCAGCTGGTGATGAACCAGCCGCAGGAGGTGGAACTGACGGTCGGGGCTTATCAGACCAGCTTCAGTGTTCAGCTCTGGAAGTCCTATACGGATATCTTTGATATCAGCTTAATCACGCCATCCGGAGAAACCATCGGCCCGGTCAGCAGCCGTCTGGGGCCGCAGACAATCCCGTTTGTGAACCAGACGATCCTCCTCTATTACGGAAAACCGGGACCCTACAGCGTGGCGCAGGAGATCTATCTGGATTTTATTCCCAAAGAAAATTACCTGGAGGAGGGGCTCTGGAGGATTCGTCTGACCCCCCGAGAGATTGTGGAGGGAAATTTTGATTTCTGGCTGCCTTCCGCCAGTGTACTGAGCCGTTCCACCCGTTTTTTAAGGCCGTCGCCGGAGACGACACTGACCATTCCGTCAACGGCGGCGGGCGTCATATCTGTCGGAGCCTACGATGACGCCTACCAGTCTTTTGCCGATTTTTCCGGCCGCGGTTTTACGAGAATGACGCGTCAGGTGAAACCGGATCTGGTCGCCCCCGGCGTCGGAATTATTACCGCCAGATCGGGCGGCGGTTATGAGACCGTGACAGGAACCTCCTTTGCCACGCCATTTGTGACGGGAAGCGCGGCGCTGCTGATGCAGTGGGGGATTGTGGACGGAAGAGATCCGTTTCTGTACGGCGAGAAAATAAAAGCTTATTTAAGGCGGGGCGCCAGGCATCTGCCCGGATATTCCCAGTGGCCGAATCCGGAGCTGGGGTTTGGAACCTTGTGCCTGTCGGACAGCATTCCGATATAAAGCGGGTTCACCGGAAAAAATTTAATAATTAGAAAATATTAGAAAATATGCACAATAATCGCTTGCGGCTCCCGGATAAACATGTTATACTTTACTCGTAAATTGAATACTCGGTTGAAGAATCCGGGAGAGACCGCAGATCAGCGGCGGCGCCGAAGGTGAGAAAAACTCTCAGGCAAAAGGACCGGATTTGGACGAAACTCTGGAAAGGTGACAGACACCACCGACGAGGCAGCTTTCCGGCTGTGCGTTTTCCCGGACCGGTCGCAGTGCATTTACAGACTGGATCAGAGAAGGGAACCGTAACAGAGGAAGGTAATCTTTCAGGTACGAAGACGGGGCATATAACGAATTGCGTTGTATGCCTTTTTTGTGTTCAAAATTTAACAATCTTGATTGGAGGAAGGAAAACATGGAATGTAAAACGACTTTATATGATACTCATGTAAAGTATGGGGGGAAGATGGTGCCGTTTGCCGGATATCTCCTGCCGGTGCAGTACGGGACCGGAGTCATTGCGGAACACATGGCTGTACGGACGGCCTGCGGCCTGTTCGACGTGTCCCATATGGGAGAGATTCTGTGTGAGGGAGAAGGCGCTCTCGACAATTTAAACCATCTGCTGACCAATGACTTTACGGGGATGTCGGATGGCCAGGCCAGATACAGCCCGATGTGCAACGAGGAGGGCGGCGTGGTGGATGACCTGATTGTGTACAAGATCAGAGACAATCACTATTTTATCGTGGTAAATGCAGCCAACAAGGATAAGGATTTTGCATGGATGACGGCCCACAGTCTTCCGGGCGCCGAATTAAAAGACATCTCGGCGGAGATAGGACAGCTGGCCCTCCAGGGGCCGAAGGCAAAGGAGATTCTTCTGAAACTGACGGAGGAAACGAATCTGCCGGTAAAATACTATACCTGCCTTGCAGACCGTCCGGTGGCCGGAATCCGCTGTATCATTTCCAAAACCGGGTATACCGGGGAGGACGGTTACGAGCTCTACATGGCTGCCGGGAAGGCTCCGGAACTTTTTGAAGCGCTGATGGAGGCCGGAAAAGAGGAAGGGTTAATTCCATGCGGTCTGGGAGCGCGGGATACTTTAAGACTGGAAGCCGCCATGCCTCTGTACGGTCATGAGATGGATGATACCATTACACCGATAGAGACAGGACTTTCCTTTGCCGTGAAGATGAAAAAGGAAGACTTTATCGGAAAAGCGGCTATCGAGGCGAAGGGAGAACCGGCGCGGGCCAGGGTCGGTTTGAAGGTGACAGGCCGGGGCATTATCCGGGAACATGAGACCGTCTATGCGGATGGCGGGGAGATCGGCGTGACCACATCCGGGACCCATGTCCCCTATTTAAAATGCCCGGTTGCCATGGCCCTTGTAAAAAAAGAATATGCCGTTCCAGGCACAAAGGTGGAGGCGGATGTGAGAGGACGCCGGATTGAAGCGGAGGTCGTCCCGCTGCCGTTTTATAAAAGAGTGAAATAACCATACCAAATAAAATCAAAAATGGAGGAAAAACAATGACATATCCAGAACATTTAAAGTATGCAAAATCACACGAGTGGGTGGAGTTCTTAGAAGACGGTTCAGCCAGGATCGGTATGACAGATTATGCCCAGGACCAGATGGGGGATCTCGTATTTGTAAACCTTCCGGAGCCGGAGGATGAGGTGACGGCAGGCGAGGCGTTCGGCGATGTGGAGTCGGTAAAGGCCGTTTCCGATGTTTACTCTCCGGTTACCGGCGTGGTTGCGGAGATCAATGAGGACCTGCTGGACAGTCCGGAGAGCATCAATTCCGACCCGTACGGAGCCTGGATGATCCGCATTTCCGACATTGAGGATAAAGAAGAACTGATGAGTGCACAGGAATATGAGGAGTTCGTCAAAGAATAAGAATTTTGAACAGCAGAAGGAGAATGCATATGGGGTCTTACTTATCCAGCACCGATGATCAGCAGAAGGCAATGCTCGATGAAATCGGTTATAAAGATTACGATGATTTGTTCGGCTGTGTGCCGGATTCCGTGAAGCTAAAGAGACGGCTCTCTGTTCCGGAGGGCAGATCAGAACTTGAACTGTACCGGCATATGGCGTCCATGGCGGGCAGAAACCGCGTGTTCGACCATGTGTTCCGCGGGGCGGGAGCGTACCGCCATTACATACCGGCTATTGTAAAAGAGGTGGTCTCCAAAGAGGAGTTCGTCACCGCCTATACCCCGTATCAGGCGGAGATCAGCCAGGGGAATCTACAGGCTATTTTTGAATACCAGACCATGATCTGTGAACTGACAGGGATGGATGCAGCCAATGCGTCGGTCTATGACGGCGCATCTGCGGCTGCGGAGAGTGTCTTCATGTGCCGTGAGCGCAAGAGGGTCAGAGTCCTGGCGGCAGACACGGCACATCCGGATGTACTGGCAGCGATGGAGACGTACTGCCACGGCAGAGGTGCTTTCGTGGAACTGGTTCCGTCAATGGACGGGAGCGTGGATTTTGAGGCGCTGAAGGGGATGCTTGATGAGACAGTGGCCTGTTTCTATGTACAGCAGCCCAATTACTACGGTATTCTGGAAGATGTAACCGCCATATCGGAACTGGTTCACGAAGCCGGCGGCAAGGTGATTGCAGGCTGTAATCCCATCTCCCTGGCGGTTCTTAAGACGCCGGCCGAATGCGGCGCCGATATCGCAGTGGGAGAAGGACAGCCGCTGGGACTTCCTATGGCTTTCGGCGGTCCTTACCTGGGATTTATGGCGACGACGCGGGATATGATGAGGAAACTCCCCGGCCGTATTGTGGGTGAGACGGTGGATTCCGATGGAAAAAGGGGCTTTGTTCTGACTCTGCAGGCGAGAGAACAGCATATCCGCCGGGAAAAAGCAGGCAGCAACATCTGCTCCAATCAGGCGCTGTGCGCACTGACGGCCTCCGTCTATCTGTCAGCGATGGGACCGCAGGGGCTTAGGGAGGCGGCGCTCCAGTGCACCTCAAAAGCCCATTATCTGAGAGAAAAACTGAAAGAAGCCGGATTGAAGCCGGTCTATGACAAGCCATTTTTCCACGAGTTTGTGACAGAGTGCCCTGTAGATACAGAGCAGTTGTCTGCCAGGCTGGAGGAAGAAGGGTTCTTAGGCGGTCTGCCTTTACCGGGCGGACGCATACTCTGGTGTGCGACAGAGATGAATACGAAGGAGGAGATGGACCGTCTGGCCTGTCTCGTAAAGGAGGTGTGCTGCGCATGAAACTGATATTTGAACGAAGCGTACATGGGCGTCACTGCCAGATTCTTCCGTCATCCGATGTGCCGTATGTGATGCCGGAACACGGAAGGGAGCTTCCGCTGCGCCTTCCCGAGGTATCGGAAAATGACATAAGCCGCCATTATACGGAGCTGGCAAAAGCAACCCATGGTGTCAATGACGGCTGCTATCCCCTCGGTTCCTGCACCATGAAATACAATCCCAAGATCAATGAGGAGATAGCCGGCCTCCCGGGATTTACCGGAATTCATCCGCTGCAGCCGGAATCCACTGTTCAGGGTGCCTTGGAGGTCCTTAAAACGGCGGAGGAGATTTTCAGCGAGATAACCGGAATGGACAGCATGACGTTCCAGCCGGCGGCAGGCGCTCACGGCGAATTTACAGGACTGCTGCTGATCCGTGCCTGGCACGAGAGCCGTGGAGATGAGAAACGGACGAAGATCATCGTTCCGGACTCCGCCCATGGAACGAATCCGGCCAGCGCGGCCATGGCCGGCTACAAGGTAATCAATATTCCATCCACAGCCGACGGTCTTGTGGATTTGGAGAAGCTTCGGGAGGCTGTCGGAGAAGATACCGCAGGCCTTATGCTGACCAATCCCAACACAGTAGGGCTCTTTGACCCGAATATTTTAGAGATCACGAAGATTGTCCATGACGCAGGCGGCCTCTGCTATTATGACGGAGCAAACCTTAACGCGGTCATGGGAATTACAAGGCCCGGAGACATGGGCTTCGACGTGGTTCATTTAAATCTGCACAAGACCTTTTCCACGCCTCACGGCGGCGGCGGCCCGGGAAGCGGCCCGGTGGGCTGCAAGAAATTCCTGGAACCGTTCCTGCCGGGACGGAAGGTGGTGGAACGGGATGGAGTGCTCTGTACGGCGCCTTACGGGCAGTCCATCGGAATGGTAAAAGAGTTCTGCGGCAATTTCCTTGTGGTGGTGAAAGCACTTTCCTATGTTCTGACGCTGGGACCCGACGGCATTGCTGACGCCTGCAGAAACGCGGTATTAAATGCAAATTACGTCAGAGTCAAGCTTTCGGACGATTACCACATGCCGTTTAAACAGACGTGCATGCATGAATTTGTCATGAGTCTGGAGCAGGAAAAGGAAGAGATGGAGGTGACGGCCATGGACATCGCCAAGGCCCTTCTGGACCACGGAATCCATCCGCCGACCATGTACTTCCCGCTGATTGTCCACGAGGCTCTGATGGTAGAACCGACTGAGACAGAATCAAAGGAGAACTTGGATGAACTGATCTCCGTGTTCCATGAGATTTACGAGACGGCGAAGCGCGATCCGGAATATATCCGGAATTCTCCTCATGTCACCCTGGTGAAGCGTCTGGATGAGGTAAATGCGGCCAGAAATCCGAAACTTCATTACGCATTCGGAGAGGAAGCTTCAGAAAGGGAAGAGGCGTGATCCGCCTTCTGAGCCTGGCTCATGGGCCGGGGACGTACCCCTATCCCAACTTCGGCATGGAGGAGTATCTGCTGTACCATGTGGAAGAAGAGGAGTGCATTCTCTACCTGTGGCAGAACGAGAAAACCGTAGTCATAGGCAGGAACCAGAATGCATGGAAAGAATGCCGCAGAGAAGAACTGGAAGCGGCGGGCGGCCATCTGGTAAGACGTCTGTCAGGCGGCGGCGCCGTGTTCCACGATCTGGGGAATTTAAACTTTACGTTTATCACAAGAAAAGAAAACTACGATGTCACAAAACAGACGGAGGTCATCTTACGGGCAGTGAAAAAGCTGGGCATCCATGCGGAACGGACCGGCCGCAACGATATTACTGCAGAAGGCCGCAAGTTTTCCGGCAACGCATACTATGAGACCGGGGACTTCTGCTGTCACCACGGGACCATTCTGCTCTCTGTGGACAAAGAAGAGATGGCCCACTATTTAAACGTCTCCAGGGAAAAACTGAAATCCAAAAGCGTGGATTCCGTCAGAAGCCGTGTAACCAATTTATGCGAGTTCGTTCCGGATCTGACGGTCCGCCGCATGGGCCAATGTCTGGAGGAAAGCTTTGGTGAGGTCTATGGCCTTCCCGTCAGACCGTTTCCGCCGGAACGCATGGACGAAAGTGAAGCAGCAGAGCGGACCGCGCGCTTTGCCTCCTGGGACTGGAAATACGGCAGGAAGATTCCGTTCAGTGACGAGTCCGCAGCCCGTTTTTCGTGGGGGGAAGTCCAGGTACTGGTTCTTGTGGAACAGGGCCGCGTCGGGGAAGCAAAGATCTGGTCCGATGCGCTGGACACAGACTTTATAAAGGCCGCGGAGGAGGCTCTGAGCGGCATGGTCTGGAGCAGGAATGCGGCCGCGGCCCGTTTCAGTGCCCTATCCTGTGTAACGCTCCTTCAGGAGACGATGCGGCGGGACTTACAGGACGTGATCTGCAATATGATAGAAAGATAACTGGCAGAAAGCCATACAGGAGGATTGGATGGAAAAACACTACGATCTCATCGTAATCGGCGCGGGGCCGGGAGGCTATATGGCGGCTCTTTATGCGTCGAAGGCGGGAAAACGAACGGCCGTGATCGAGCGGTCCCACGTGGGAGGCACGTGTTTAAACTGTGGCTGCATTCCTACGAAAACGTATCTTCACACCACCGGCCTTTTCCGGGAGGTTAAGAAGACAGAGGCGGCGGGCCTTCATACGGAGGGCATGCACGTTTCCATGGCCGAACTGAAGAAGCGGAAGGATGCCGTGGTGGAAGAATTACGCGCCGGCATCGAGAAGCAGCTGGCAGCCGCGAAGATCGACTTATACAGGGGGAACGGCGTGGTCTGCGGAGATCATCTGGTAAAGGTTATGCCGGAAGGAGAGGAGCTTACCGCAGAGTATATCCTGCTGGCAGCCGGTTCTGAGCCATCGTCCCTTACCATTCCCGGCATGGATCTGCCTGGTGTAAAAAACAGCACCGGGATTCTGGAGGAGGAGACAGTTCCGGACCGTCTCATAATCATAGGAGGCGGAGTAATCGGCATGGAGTTTGCAACCGTCTATAATGATCTGGGCTGTCAGGTGACGGTACTGGAAGCCATGGACAAGATTCTGCCGGGAATGGACAAAGAGATTTCCCAGAACTTAAAGATGATTATGAAGAAACGCGGCGTCGAGATTCATACCGGAGCCATGGTTTCTTCGATTGAAAAGATGGGGGACGGAACGTATCTCTGCCGTTATACGGAAAAAGAGAAGGCCTGTGAGTGCTCCGCTCCGCTGATCTTATCGGCAGTCGGCCGCCGTCCCTGCGACAGCGGTTTATTCTCCGGGGAAATGCAGGAACGCATCAAAATGGAACGTGGCCGCATCCTGGTCGACGAGCGCGGTGAGACCTCTGTCCCCGGAATTTACGCGGCGGGAGATGTCATCGGCGGCGTCTGCCTTGCCCATGTGGCCTCTGCCGAGGGCTACCGGGCAGTTTCAGCCATGTTCCCGGAACTGAAGGGAAAAGACATGGCGGTAATCCCATCCTGCGTTTACACCGATCCGGAGATTGCCTGTGCCGGCCTCACCGCCGACGAGGCAAAAGCCGCCGGCATAGAGGCTGTTACGGGAAAATATATTATGTCCGTAAACGGAAAGTCCGTGTTGTCCATGCAGGACCGCGGCTTCTTAAAAATAGTCGCGGAAAAGGATACCGGCCGCATCCTGGGCGCCGGGCTCATGTGCGCCAGAGCAACCGATATGATCGGCGAACTGGAACTGGCTGTTTCAAAGGGACTGACGGCCGAGGATCTGGCAGCGGTGATCATGCCGCATCCGACGTTCTGCGAAGGAATCGGAGAGGCCGCAGAATCATTATGTATGGAAAAGAAGAATAAATAAAACAGGAAACTCCCATGGAATTCAGGGCTTTTAGCGGCACCTGGTTTTCCGTGGGAGCTTCTTCCTTTTTTTCGTTAAAAATGCTGAATCGCATGAGGAAGAACATGGCGCGGCATCCATCGCAAAAAATCAAAAACATTAAATATAGGGTATTAAAGTTACTGAAAATATGATATAATGTAACATAACTTTGGGTTTTTATTTAATGGAATAAGCGAGGATCCTTCCGCCGCTTAAGGCGGAGGGCCGGATGATTGAGACAGGATGGAGGTGACTCATGAATATCAGGGAATCTACGGAATCCTGGGAAGCAGAAACGTTAAGTCCTTACGCCTCACTCAGCAGGAATTCGAAAGGAAGGGACAGAGAGGAAGAACCGTGTGACATACGGCCCGTTTATCAGCGTGACCGTGACCGGATTATTCACTGTAAAGCATTTCGCAGGCTGAAGCACAAGACACAGGTCTTTCTGGCGCCGGAAGGCGACCACTACCGGACGCGGCTTACCCATACTCTGGAGGTAGCGCAGATTGCAAGGACCATTGCCAGGGCGCTGCGTATGAACGAGGATCTGACAGAGGCCATAGCACTGGGGCACGATCTGGGGCATACGCCCTTCGGCCATTCCGGGGAGGCGGTTCTGGGCAAGATCTGCTCGGAAGGATTTGCCCACTACCGGCAGAGCGTCCGGGTGGTGGAGGTTCTGGAAAAAAACGGGAGAGGCCTTAATTTAACCTGGGAAGTCCGCGACGGCATCTTAAACCACAGAACGAGCGGAAGACCGTCTACGCTGGAGGGAAAGATTGTACGGCTGTCCGATAAGATCGCCTACATCAATCACGATATCGACGATGCGATCCGCGCCAGGATGTTTGTGGAGGAAGATCTGCCTGCGTGTTTTACGGATGTCCTGGGACACAGCGTACGGGAGCGTCTGAATAATCTGATACATGATATTATCCTGGGAAGCATCGGGAAGCCGGAGATTATCATGTCGCCCCATATGGAGGAAGCCATGCAGGGGCTCCGCACCTGGATGTTCGAGAACGTATACCGGAGCGACGTACCCAAGGCGGAAGAAGGAAAGGCCCAGCATCTCATTGTGATGCTGTTTAACTATTATATGGAGCATACGGATAAGCTCCCGGCGGAATACCATTATCTGATGGATGTACGCCATGAAAACCGTGAACGCGTGGTATGCGATTACATAGCGGGGATGAGTGACAGCTACGCCATCGACAAGTTCGAAGAGCTGTTCGTCCCAAAGGCCTGGAAGGATATCTGACAGTTAAGGGAATCAGGGAGGTGTGAAATTTCATGCGATATCCGGAAGAAGTAGTAGAAGAAGTCAGGATGAAAAACGATATCGTGGATGTGATTTCAGGATACGTGAAGCTGCAGAAGAAGGGGAGCAACTACTTCGGACTCTGCCCGTTTCACAATGAGAAATCACCTTCCTTCTCCGTGTCGCCCTCCAAACAGATGTATTACTGTTTTGGTTGCGGCGCCGGAGGCAATGTGATTACGTTTGTGATGGAATATGAGAATTATTCCTTTATGGAAGCGCTTCAGATGCTGGCCGACAGGGCCGGTGTGGCGCTTCCGAAGCAGGAGTACAGCAAAGAAGCGAAGGAGGCTGCGGATCTGCGGACGGCCCTGCTGGAGATTAACCGCATGGCGGCGAATTATTACTATTACCAGCTCACCAATCCGCAGGGTGAGGCGGGCTACCGGTATTTGAGGGACAGGCAGCTGTCCGACGATACCATCCGCCATTTCGGACTTGGTTTTGCCAATAAGACCAGTGACGATTTATACCGGTATTTAAGGGCAAAAGGATACGACGACAGGATCTTAAAGGAGACAGGTCTGGTCACCATCGAGGAACGGGGAGCCCATGACAAGTTCTGGAACCGCGTCATGTTCCCCATCATGGATGTGAACAACCGCGTCATTGGTTTCGGCGGCCGCGTGATGGGGGCCGGGGAACCGAAATACTTAAACTCTCCGGAGACGAAGCTGTTCGATAAAAGCCGGAATCTTTATGGTCTGAACTATGCAAGACTTTCCAGGGAAAAATACATACTGATCTGCGAAGGCTATATGGATGTCATCGCCATGCACCAGGCCGGCTTCACCAATGCGGTGGCGTCACTGGGAACGGCATTTACGACGCAGCATGCGGCGCTCTTAAAGCGCTACACGGATAAGGTGGTTCTGACGTACGACAGCGACGGAGCGGGGACGAAGGCCGCTCTGAGGGCGATCCCGATTCTGCGCGATGTCGGCATATCCATCCGGGTGCTGAACATGCAGCCGTACAAAGACCCTGATGAATTTATCAAGAACATGGGGGCCGAAGCGTTCCGTGAGCGGATCGAACAGGCGAGAAACAGCTTTTTATTCGAAATTGATGTGCTGAAAAGAAACTACGAGATGGAAGATCCGGAGCAGAAGACCGAATTCTATAATCAGGTGGCAAAGAAGCTCTGTGAATTTCCGGAAGCCCTGGAGCGGGACAACTATTTAGAAGCTGTGTCGCGGGAATTTTTTATCAATTACGAGGACTTAAAGCGCCTGGTAAACCGCATGGGGGCGAGACTGGGGCCGGTGTCTCCCCGTGAGGAGGAAGAAAGCACGTCTGTCAAGAAGAAAAAGGACAGGGAAGACGGGAAAAATCAGTCCCAAAGGCTTCTCCTCACATGGCTGATCGAGAATCCGTTCCTGTTTGACAAGATAGAGGGAATTATCACTCCCGATGATTTTATTGAAGATCTGTACCATCAGGTTGCCAGGATGGTATTTGACGGACACGCCGCCGGGAATTTGAACCCGGCAGAAATCCTGAATCATTTTATTAACGATGAAGAACAGTACCGGGTGGTTGCGGGACTTTTTAATGCAAGCCTGAAAGAATCCCTGGATAATGAAGAACAGAAGAAGGCATTTTCAGAAACGATCATGAAGGTGAAAAAGAACAGCCTTGATTATGCCAGCCGCAATGCAGCCGGGATCGAGGAGCTGCAGAGAATCATCAGGGAACAGGCGGCGTTAAAGGATCTGCATATTTCACTGGATTAGGGTGAACACTATAGGCAAGCTGTGGAAGGATGGAAGAACATGGGCGAGAATGTTAAGAGAACGGCAGAGAAGCTGTCATCATCAAAGAAGGTGGACGAGGCCAGGGAAGCAGAACTGAGGGCCGCAGAAGAGCAGGCTGCATTTGAGGAACAGTTGAATCAGCTGCTTCTGCTGGCGAAAAAGAAAAAGAATGTTCTGGAAAACCAGGAAGTGCTTGACTTCTTTGCAGGCACTGTGCTGGATGCAGACCGGCTGGACCGGATCTATGATTTCCTGGAGACGAATAAAGTGGACGTTCTTCAGATCAATGAGGATGAAGACTTGGAACTGGATCCCGACTTATTTATCGAGGAGGAGCTGGAGGAAGAGGAAGAAATCGATATGGAGCACATCGATCTCTCCGTTCCTGAGGGCATCAGTGTCGAGGATCCTGTCCGCATGTATCTAAAGGAGATCGGCAAGGTTCCTCTCTTATCCAGTGACGATGAGATTGAACTGGCCAAGAAGATTGAGCTGGGAGATGAACTGGCCAAGGAGAAGCTGACCGAAGCAAACTTAAGACTGGTAGTCAGCATCGCCAAGCGGTATGTGGGACGCGGCATGCAGTTTCTCGATCTGATCCAGGAAGGCAATTTGGGGCTTATCAAGGCCGTGGAAAAGTTCGATTACAGGAAGGGCTATAAATTCAGCACCTATGCAACCTGGTGGATTCGCCAGGCCATCACGCGCGCGATTGCGGACCAGGCCCGTACCATCCGGATTCCCGTTCATATGGTGGAGACCATTAACCGTCTCGTGCGGGTTTCAAGGCAGCTTTTACAGGAGCTGGGCAGAGAACCGTCGCCGGAGGAGGTCGCATCGAGGGTGGACATGCCGGTGGAGCGGGTGAGGGAGATCATGAAGGTATCCCAGGAGCCGGTTTCTTTAGAGACTCCCATCGGCGAAGAGGAAGACAGTCATCTGGGTGACTTCATCCAGGATGATCAGGTGGCAGTCCCGGCGGACGCGGCTACCTTTACGATGCTTCACGAGCAGCTTATGGAGGTTCTTGATACCCTGACGGAGAGAGAGCAGAAGGTGCTCCGCCTGCGGTTCGGTCTCGACGACGGACGGCCGAGGACGCTGGAAGAGGTCGGCCGGGAGTTTAACGTGACGAGAGAGCGTATCCGCCAGATCGAGGCCAAAGCTCTGCGGAAGCTCCGCCATCCGAGCCGGAGCAAAAAGCTGAAAGACTATTTAGACGATTGATATTGGAGCTGTATATATGAAACTGTCAAAACGGTTAGAAACGGTTGCTTCCTTTGTTCCCAAAGGAAGCAACATTGCTGATATAGGGACGGACCACGGTTACGTTCCCATTTACCTGGTAAGAGAAGGCTTGGCAGAGCACGCGGTAGCCATGGATGTGAGAAAAGGCCCGCTGGAGCGCGCTAAGGCACACGTGGCGGAAGCCGGACTCGAAAACAGAATCGATGTCCGCTTAAGCGACGGACTGACAGGGCTGAAACCGGGAGAAGCGGACTGTGTCGTGATCGCGGGTATGGGGGGTGAACTGGTCATACATATTCTGGAGGCGGGACGCAGCCTGTGGGAGACCATCGGATACTGGGTCCTTTCCCCGCAGTCGGAACTGGATAAAGTGCGCCGTTTCCTGGAAAAAGAGTCATTTTCCATTGTTCGGGAGACTATGATGAAGGAAGATGGAAAATACTATACGGTGATGGGGGTGACCCGGGGCGGTTTATCCGGGGAAAACGACTCTGAACCGCATTACCTGTATGGAAGCCGGCTGATCCGGCAGAAAAATCCTGTTCTCGCAGAATTTCTGAAGAAAGAACAGGAACAGCTGGAACAGATTCTGGATACACTAAAGGACAGCGATACGCCCGCAGCCTTAAAACGCCGCGTGGAAATGATGGAAAAGCTGGCCTGGAACAAGGAGGCACAGGATGAAATGCTTGGAACTGATACAGAAGCTTGAGACACTGGCGCCGGCGGACTGCGCCTGTGAGTGGGATAATGTCGGTCTGCTGGTCGGCTGGCGGGAACGGGAGATTCACAGGATCTTAATCGCACTGGATGCCACAGACGAGGTGGTGGAGGAAGCCGTCCGGATGCGGGCGGATCTTTTACTCACACACCATCCGCTTATTTTTAAACCGCTTAGGAAGGTCAATGACGATGACTTCATAGCCCGCAGGGTGATGGAATTAATTCAGTACAATGTGAATTATTACGCTATGCATACGAATTTTGACGCTGCTCCCGGCTGTATGGCCGATCTGGCGGCAGAGCGGCTGGGACTGTCGGAGACGCGTGTCCTGGAGGTTGCCGGAACCATGGAGACAGACGGAAGGCCTGTCGAATACGGGATCGGTAAAGTGGGGCTTCTTCCTTCCGCAATGACGGTAAAGGAACTGGCGCTGCTGGTCAAAGAGCGGTTTCATCTGCCGTTTATCACCGTTTACGGAGAACATGCGGCAGGAGAGACGGTAACGCGTGTGGCGATTGCCCCCGGATCGGGAAAGAGCTCTATTGCATTTGCGGAGAAGGCCGGAGCCGAAGTGCTCGTCACCGGCGATATCGGGCATCATGAGGGGATCGATGCCGCAGCCAATCATCTGACTGTTCTGGATGCGGGGCATTACGGTCTTGAGCACCTGTTTATCGGATTTATGGCTGATTATCTGGAGCGTGAATTCGGAGGGCGCCTGGAGATCCATAAAGCGGCAGCGGCGTTTCCGGCGGCCGTGCTTTAACAGCCTGGTACATTCAAAGCCCCCCGCCGCAGGCAACGGGGAACCAACAAGGAGGTAACAGATGGCATTCGTAACAATCGGTGATGTAACAAAGGAATATCCCAACGGGACGACGTACCTGGAGATCGCGGAGGAATATCAGCCGCAGTACGAGGACGACATTCTGCTGGTGCGGATAAACGGAAAGCTCCGGGAGCTTCATAAAAAAGTGAAATTTGACTGCAGGCTGGAGTTCTACACAGGCAGGGATCAGCCGGGAATCCAGACGTACCACAGGAGCGCTACCTTCCTGATGCTGAAGGCATTTTACGATGTGGTGGGAGTGGAAAAGATCGAGAAGGTTACCGTGGATTTTTCCCTCGGAAAAGGCTATTATATTGAACCCCACGGTAGCTTTACGCTGACAGAGGAACTGATCGGCCGCGTGAAGGCCCGGATGCACGAGTATGTGGAAGAGAAGATCCCCATCATGAAGCGGAGCGAGAATACGGATGACGCCATTGAGCTGTTTCACAGACACCGCATGTATGACAAGGAACGTCTGTTCCGCTACCGCCGGGTATCGCGCGTCAACATCTACAGCATCGGCGGTTTTGAAGATTACTACTATGGCTATATGGTACAGAATACGGGATATATCAAGTATTTTGACCTGTTTCTGTACGATGACGGCTTCATGCTGATGCTGCCCCAGAAGGATAATCCCAAAGAGGTCCCGGTATTTGAGGCGGAGAAGAAACAGAAGCTTTTCCAGGTGCTGAAGGAAAGCGTAAAGTGGGGCGAACGCCTGAATGTCTCCCATGTTGGGGAGCTGAACGAGGTGATCGCGAAGGGAGACATCAGCAGACTGATCCTGATTCAGGAGGCCCTTCAGGAAAAAAAGATCGCTGAGATTGCCGAAAAGGTCACGAAAGAGCGGGATAAAAAATTCGTGATGATCGCTGGTCCGTCGTCCTCCGGCAAGACGTCATTTTCCCACCGGCTGTCGATCCAGCTAAAGGCACAGGGGATGATTCCCCATCCGATCGGCGTGGATGATTACTTTGTCAACCGGGTGGACAGTCCGAAAAATCCCGATGGAAGCTATAACTACGAGGTGCTGGAGTGCCTGGACGTAGAACAGTTTAACAAGGATATGACGGCCCTGCTGGCCGGTGATACCGTAGAGATGCCGCGCTATAATTTTAAGACGGGAATGCGGGAATACCACGGAGACATGTTAAAGCTGGGAAGAGACGATATCCTGGTAATTGAGGGAATCCACTGCTTGAATGACCGGCTTTCCTATTCCCTTCCGGCGGAAAGCAAATTCCGCATCTACGTCAGCGCGCTGACCCAGCTCAACGTTGACGAACACAACCGGATTCCCACCACGGACTGCCGCCTGCTGCGCCGCATGGTCCGGGATGCCAGGACGAGAGGCGCCTCCGCCCAGGATACGATCCGTATGTGGCCGACGGTAAGACACGGGGAAGAGCAGTATATTTTTCCGTTCCAGGAATCCGCCGATATGATGTTTAACTCTGCCACGGTATATGAACTTGCGGTTTTAAAGCAGTATGCGGAACCGCTTCTGTTTGGGATTCCAAGGGAGTCGGAAGAATATATGGAGGCCAAGCGCCTGCTTAAGTTCCTGGATTACTTCCTGGGGGTAAACAGCGAGACGATTCCCAATAACTCAATCATACGGGAATTTATCGGAGGAAGCTGCTTCCGGGTGTGACGGCAGGAACGCAGTACAAAAGAAAAATTGATGGGAATGTGAGGATGGAAACGTGGAACTGGCTGTTATTACTGCGGAGAAAATAAGCGTCATGTTTGTCATGGCGCTTATCGGGATGATTTGCTGCCGGATTGGTCTGATTAGCGGACACACCAATGAGAAGTTTTCGGATATTCTGCTTCTTCTGGTGTCTCCGCTGCTTATTTTTACCTCCTACCAGCAGGCCTTTGATCCGGAGAAGCTTTACGGGCTTCTGACTGCATTCTTCATGGCGGCGGTCAGCCACGCAGTGGCCATTACGCTCGCTTCTTTTCTGGTGAAAAAGGGAAGAACGGACTGGGAGGTTGAACGGATATCTGCGATCTATTCCAACTGCGGTTTTATGGGGATTCCGTTGGTGAGCGCACTGTTTGGCGCCGACGGAGTTTTCTATGCGACCGCCTACATCACTGTATTTAATATTCTGGTATGGACGCACGGAGTGATCCTGATGACTGGAAAGCAGGATTTCAAGTCATTCCTGACGGCTCTTCGATCCCCCTGTATCATTGCGGTGGTGCTGGGGCTGTTCTGCTACCTGGCGCGAATCCGTTTTCCCGCCGTTATTCTGGAGCCGCTTACGGCCATTGCCGATATGAATACGCCGTTAGCCATGCTGGTGGCCGGTGTGTCCATTGCAGGCAGCGACATTAAGGCCCTGCTTATGAAGGTACAGATCTATTATATCTGTGCCATACGTCTGCTCATTATCCCAACGGTCGTCCTTCTGGTGCTGAAGGCTTTCCGTCTCGATGACATGGTCACTACGGTGGTCGTACTGGCAACAGCCTGCCCTACGGCAACCACAGGCACGCTGTTTGCCCTGAAATTCCACCGGAATTCCGGTTACGCCTCGGAGATATTCGGCCTTGCCACGGCCAGTTCCATCGTGACGATTCCGCTGATGATGCTGTTGTGCGGGCTGATAAACGGATAGGGCCTGAGCTGCAGCCGGAATTGAACTGCGAAAAGATTTCTGCCGGCTTTTCTTTACAAAAAGGCAAATCTATGGTAAACTAACAACGTTTTGAGTAAGACAAATGGCCGCAGCTGTGATGCCGAAAGGCTGCAGATGAGGAAAGTCCGGGCTTCACAGGGCAGGATGCCAGATAACGTCTGGCGGAGGCGACTCCAGGGAAAGTGCAACAGAAATATACCGCATCTGCGCGTCTCACCGGCGCGTAAGTGTAAGGGTGGAAAGGTGGTGTAAGAGACCACCGCTCTCCTGGCAACAGGAGGGGTCCATGTAAACCCCATTCGAAGCAAGACCGAACAGAGAGCATAAGGCGGCCCGTCTGCTCTCGGGTAGGTTGCTTGAGCCTGCCGGCGACGGCAGGCCTAGATAGATGGCCATTCAACGACATAACCCGGCTTATCGTCTTACTCAAAATATAAATGAAAAAGCCCTTTGCCATGCGGGCCTGCATGATATGTCAGCAGGTTCATGCGGCAGAAGGCTTTTTCTGTTTGACCGGGAAACAGTAAATTTGAAGAAATATTTAGAAAATCCTCACAGGATTTTAATATTTAAGGACTATAATAGTATTCAGTGAATCCTGGAAGGGTGTGACGATATTGAAACAAAAGAGAATGCATAAGAGGCAGATGATGATCTGTCTGGCTGTTCTGGCGGTACTGTCCTTTATGACGTTTCATATTCTGTTTAAGGACCATTCGCCGGAATCGCTGTATGAAGTTTTTTCCGGGGCAGACTGGAGATTTGTGGGGCTTGGCGCGGCCTGTATGGCCATTTATCTGATCTGTGAGGCGGAGAGTATCAGAACCCTGATGGGAGCTTTTCAGACGAAGGTTCCGTTTCTTAGGTCGGCAGGGTATTCGTTTGCCGATTTCTATTTCAGCGCGATCACCCCGTCTGCGACCGGGGGCCAGCCCATGCAGCTTTACTATATGACGCGGGATGGATTCGGTTTTGCGCAGAGTTCCTTTTCCCTTCTGACTCTGGCCGCGGTATACCAGCTGATGGTTCTGGTGTATGGCGTGGTCATGGTAATTCTCAAGTATCCTTATGTGCAGAGCCAGGGACGGCTGATCAAGTGGCTGCTCGTGTTCGGGATAGCCGTAAACGGCCTCTGCTCTCTGGGAATTCTTCTGGTGATCTTAAAAAGGGCTCTGGTAGAGCGCATTGCCATGACAGGAATCTCGATAGCCGTGAAACTGAGAATCATAAAGGACAGAAGGAAGCTGGAGCGGAAAGCGGAGCATCTGATCGATGAGTACAGCCGGGGCGGTGAATGCTTTCGCAAATATCCGCAGGTTTTTGTCAAAGTGATGATTTTAACTGCATTTAGGCTGACGGCGCTGTTTCTGATCCCGTATTTTGCCTGTCTGGCTCTTGGGATCAGAGGTGTGGAGCCGCTTGAATTCCTGGCGGTCCAGGCCATACTGAGCCTGGCTGTAACCGCGGTTCCGCTGCCGGGGTCGGTCGGTGCGTCGGAGGGCAGCTTTATGATCTTATACAGCGGAATGGTTGCTGCAGATCATTTGTTTCCCATGATGATGCTGAGCAGAGGAATCAGCTTCTATGGCTTTCTGGCCGTCAGCGGTGCGGCGACTCTGGTTCTTCAGTTCTGGAATGCCGGAAAGCACCGCAAAACAGAGGTTCAGACGTGATTATAGAGAGAACAGGTTCCATGCAGTTGGTCATATCTTCTCCGGCCAGCTGCATTTTTCTGTCGTGAAGAAAGATTGAAGAAGGATTTTTGGCATCTTACTGGCAAAAAATTACCACTCACTGCATTTTCTGAGACAAATCAGAGAGGCTGGTATACAATGACATCAGAAGGGAGGCAGAGTATGAAAATTATCATCGAACCGGGGGATATGGAAGAACCGGAGGTCATCATACGGGGACGGAGCGGAAGCGAGGAGGTCAGGCAGCTGCTGGAGCTTTTAGGCGGAGCGGGAGGCATATCCCAGATCCCGCTGTATGCGGAAGAAAAGGAATACTTTTTTAAGCCGGAGGAGATCTGTTACTTTCTCACGGAGGGCGGAAAGGTCAATGCCTATCTGGAATCCGGAGTCTATGAGGCAAAAGGAAGGCTCTATGAGCTGGCCAGGCAGCTTCGCCACAGAGGATTTATTCAGATCAGCAAAAGCACGGTCATCAACACTGCCATGGTTGCTTTTGTGGAGGTGGAGTTCAGCGGCAACTATACCGCATTTTTAAAAGATGGAAAGACAAAGCTGCTTATTTCCAGAAACTACATGAAGGATTTTAGAAAATATATTATGGAGGGACGATAATATGAAACGCTTCGAAGAGTTTTTAATCAGTATATTTACTGGAATTGGGATCGGGGCTGTCGTGTGTACGGTAACCATGGCCGCCATGGGTGGAATGGACGCGACGCTAAAACAAGTGCTGGTCTGGGTGGCGGCGTCTGCACTGTTTGCCGTTATTTCCCAGATTATGTGCATGGATTTTGGCAATCTTCTGATCCGCACCGTAATCCATTTCTGTCTCTGTTTTACTCTGGCTGCTACGGTTGGGACATTTCTTCACTACTCCTCGGACTGGATCTCCAGCGCAAGGGTGATGCTTCCTGCATTTATCATCATTTATGTGATTATTTATGTGGCCATATTTCTCGTACGCCTGGCTGAGACGAAGGAACTGAATAAAAAGCTGAAAGAACCGGAATAAACGAAAAAAGAATCATGACAGACTGATGTGAGCACTGTCATGATTCTTTTTTATTTCCAATGGTTATTTGGAATACTTTTCCTCACAGTACATGCAGCGGTAGGTCTCCGTCTCAGAATCGGCCAGATAGAAGATATGCGGCAGTTCCTGCTCGATGGAGGTGATGCAGCGCGGGTTCTTGCAGTGGATGACATTGGTAATCTTTTTCGGAAGCTTTAAGGTTCTCTTTTCCGCAATCTGATTGTCGCGGATAATGTTAACCGTAATATTGTGATCGATATAGCCGAGAATGTCGAGATCGATGTGGTCCAGGCCACCCTCAATCTTAATGATATCCTTGCGTCCCATCTTGCTGCTCTTTGCGTTCTTGATAATGGCAACCTGGCAGTCTAACTTGTCCAGTCCCAGGTTATAGTAGATGTCCAGGCTCTTGCCGGCCTGAATGTGGTCTAATACGATGCCTTCGTTTAATCCGCTGATATTTAACATGGTTTTTCTACCTCCAGTAATGTCATGATAAGGGCCATGCGCACGTATACGCCGTACTGGGCCTGTTTAAAGTAGGCGGCTCTCGGGTCGTTGTCTACTTCGACGGAGATTTCGTTGACTCTGGGAAGCGGGTGAAGAACGTACATGTCTTCCTTGGCCAGCTTCATTTTGTCCTTATCGAGAATGTAGCAGTCTTTTAAACGAATGTAATCTTCCTCGTTGAAGAAACGTTCCTTCTGTACGCGGGTCATATAGAGAATGTCGAGAGACGGCATGGCCTCGTCGAGGCTGTCCATTTCCACGAACTCGATGTTGTTCGCTTTTAATACGTCTTCTCTGATGTATTCGGGAACGCGCAGCTCCGGTGGGGAGATGAGGACGAACTTAATGTTCTCATAGCGGACCAGAGCGTTGATCAGGGAGTGGACGGTACGGCCGAACTTCAAATCGCCGCAGAGGCCGATGGTCAAGTCGTGCAGCCGGCCTTTTAAAGAGCGGATGGACAGTAAGTCCGTGAGCGTCTGGGTTGGGTGCTGATGGCCGCCGTCACCGGCGTTGATCACCGGAATGCCGGAGTGTGTGGCTGCTACTAACGGAGCGCCTTCCTTGGGATGCCTCATGGCACAGATATCAGCGTAACAGGAAATCACGCGGATCGTATCGGCCACGCTCTCGCCTTTGGCTGCCGAACTGGAATCGGCAGAAGAAAAGCCGAGTACGCTGCCACCTAAATTTAACATGGCTGCTTCAAAACTCAAACGAGTTCTTGTACTTGGCTCATAAAATAACGTCGCTAATTTTTTACCGTCACATACGTGGGAATATTCCGAAAGGTGATGTTCAATATCGTCTGCCAGATCGAGCAGCTGACCGGTTTCTTCCACACTAAAGTCTAATGGGTTTAATAAATGTCTCATAAGAATCTCCTTTGTCTGTTTTTCAATCCGCATTCTGGAAGTGAATCCAAAATGGTATGGCAGCAGGGCTGCTGAATTCTTTCACCATTATATAGTATCTCTTAAAATATTTCCATACTTTTTTACAAAAAAAGTGCCTGTAAGGAATATTTAAGGAACTTTAAGAAAAATAAGGAAGACCGGATGGCAAACCTGTTGTATAATGGCAGTATGAGAAAAGGAGCCGCGTTACGTGCTCATAGCGAGGAGGTATCTGCTTTGGCGGAAGAAAACAGGGAAGAGAAGAGTAAGAAGATACCTATGATTCAGGTGAAAAATCTCTACAAAGTATATAAAGTCGGCGATACCAAGGTCTATGCTTTGGGAGGGGTCGACTTTACGGTATATAAGGGAGAATTTTGTGCGATTGTCGGTCCTTCCGGCTCTGGAAAGTCCACACTTCTTAATATGATGGCCGGTCTGGAGAAGCCCTCGAAGGGGGAGATTGTCATTGCCGGGAAACATATTGAGAAGCTGACTGAGAACCAGCTGGTCGCTTTCCGGCGGAAGCATGTGGGCTTTATCTTTCAGTCCTACAATCTGCTTCAGACGATGAATGCCGTAGAGAATGTGGCACTGCCGCTTTCGTTCCGCGGTGTCCCCAAGAAGAAACGGAACGAGAAGGCGGTAAAGTACATTAAGCTGGTCGGTCTGGAGAAGCAGATGAAGCATATGGCCAACGAGATGTCCGGCGGCCAGCAGCAGCGTGTGGGTATTGCCAGAGCACTGGCGGTGGACCCGCAGATCATTTTTGCAGATGAGCCTACCGGTAATCTGGATTCGAAGACGACGAAGGAGATCCTGGGGCTGATGAGGAAGATTGTGCGGGAGCAGAATCAGACGCTTGTCATGGTAACTCATGATAATTATATTGCCGGGTTTGCCGACCGGCAGTTACATATTGTAGACGGCAAGATCTTCAAGATCGAAGAACAACACCATGATGATACCGAGGAGGAGACAGAGAATGAAGAAGAGAGGTAACAGAGTACTGGCAGGGCTGCTTGCCGTACTGGTAGTGCTGGGGGCCGTGCCGGTTCAGACGATGGGAGCGCAGTACGGGATACAGAAGAATAAGTATCTCGACGTCAAGAAGACTCCAACCGGAAAGACCGGCCAGAATATGACCATCAGCATGATATTTGACAACAGCAAGGGGAGCGAGGATTTACAGGGCGTATCCGTCCGGTTTGACGACAGTGCGGTGGACAGCGAATACGACGCGGCGGAAGACCCGGATGAAGAGACCCGGTATAACGGTTCCATCTTCCCGTTCGAGATTACCTCCAGCATCTTTGATGCCAAAGTAATCGGTTCTGTAAAAGCGGGAGCGACCAAGACCGTTTCCTTATCTGCGAGAGTCAGAAGAGATATAGCCGAGGGCTATTATTCCGTACCGATTATCGTGAAAGCAAACGGCAGCGATGCCACGACGGACCATATCAATGTCTGGATCACCAAATCCAGCGGAACCACGGAATCGGGAGACGATGAGGGATCGATCCGGTTCGAACTGGGGGAAAACCAGTCCACTCCGTCCGGCCAGTATCCGGATGTGATGAATTTCACCGTAAACTTACGCAACGCGTCGAATATTACGGCATTTGATGTCAACGTGCGTATGGGGTTAAGCGAGGACAGCACAAAATTCCCCTTTAACATCAACGACGGTAACTATGTGAGACATTTTGACCGGGTCGGCGGCGGGGAGACCCAGGAGGTCTCCTACAGCATGGCCATCCGCAAGGAAGCGTACACCGGATACTATCCCATTACCTTTACAATCGAATACAGGGACAGTACCGAGGGCGACATTCAGAAAGCGAAATCCATTTTCTACGTTCACGTCCAGAACAAGGACAAGGAAGAGGAGACGAAAGAGTTCAATGCCAATGACAGAACGAGAGCCAGACTGATCGTCGACGGATTCCAGACGAATCCGGAGGTGGTTTACGCAGGCGATGAATTCGACCTGATACTCCGTATGAAGAACGCTTCCGAGAACGTGGCGGCCAGCAACATCCTGTTCACCCTGGAATCGGAAAAGGTTACGGACAGTGCTGTATTTACCACGGATTCCGGTTCTTCCTCCATTGTGGTGAATTCCCTGGCCGCGGGCCAGAGCACGGAGCTTAAGATCCGCATGAGGGCAGGCGCGTGGGTAGACCAGAGAACATATGCCATAACCATCAACGAGAAGTATGACAGCCCGGAGTATAAGAATGCGGAGGAAAAGGTTACCGTTGATATTCCGGTGAAGCAGATGGCCAGATTAAATACAGGAACGATTGAGGTGATGCCTGACACGATGTCGGTGGGCGCGGAAAGCAATGTCATGTTCCCGATTAATAATACGGGCAAGGTGCTTCTGTATAATGTTATGGTCACATTTGTGGGAGATTCCATTCAGCAGACAGATTCCTATGTGGGAAATATTAAGCCGGGAGAGTCTAAGACTGTGGATGCCATGGTGAGCGGCGTGACGCCTACTACAGATGACGGCAAGGTCAAAATTCTGATTACCTACGAGGATGAGAACGGCGTCGTCAGCGATCCGATCGAGAAGGAGATGACGCTGATGGTCACGGAGGAGATGGAGCCGGAGGATGGAATGCTCGACGATATGGGAGCGTTTCCGGCAGATACAGAGCCAGCCGGCATTAAAAAATATCAGAAGTTTTTAATCCCCGGTATCATTGCGGTACTTGTAATTGCAACGGCAGCGGCGGTAGTGGTCCTGAAGAAGCGTAAAAAGAAGAAGGAAGCAGAAGAAGAGGACATAGACGATGAAATTTAGCGATTTGCTTTCCATGAGCGTGAATAATTTAAGACGAAGAAAGTTGAGGACATTCCTGACCGTTCTGGGAGTTGTAATTGGTACGGCTTCCATCGTGGTTATGGTGTCCCTGGGTATCGGCCTGAATGAACTCACGATGGAACAGATTGCCTCATACGGGAGCCTGACAGAGATATCAATCTACTCGGATGCAATGTGGGGAGGGAATACACAGGACGGCAAAGAGCCCAATTACATGACGGATGAAGTAATTGAAAAGTTTCGAAAGCTTAACCACGTATCTTCGGTGTCACCCATCCTGAATTTTTATGTCATTATGAAACAGGGCGTCTATCAGGCGAACGTCAACTTAACGGGTGTTACGAGAGAGTATATGAAAAATATACCCTTAAAGGAAGGAAGTCTTCCGGCGGCAGACAGTCAGGAACTGGAGATGGTGGTGGGAAACCAGATTCCCATGCGTTTTCACAATCCAAAGTCGAGAGGGAATGTATACATGTTCTCTAACGACCCGGCAGACGCACCGGATGTTGATTTTATGAACCGGCCCATGTTTGTGATTTTCGATACGAATGCATATTACCAGAGCCAGAACGGATCCTCTGCGGATGATGAAAACCCTGTGAGGGCGCCTAAAAAATATATGCTGAAAACTGCGGCGATGGTAGGCGGCGAAGATTATAATAACTACAGCTTCAGCGTCTATGTGGATATTGATATACTGAAAGCACAGTTAAAGCAGGTGTTTAAAAAGAATCCGATTCCGGATCAGCCGACGAATAAGAAGGGAAAGCCCTATAACTATTTTATCTATGACCAGGCGGTTGTGGAAGTGGACGACATGAAAAATGTAAGTGAGGTCCAGAAAATAATCAATGATATGGGATTTCAGGCCTCCAGCCAGATGGACTGGCTGGAGCAGTCACAGAAGCAGTCCAACATGGTACAGGGAGTACTTGGCGGCATCGGCGCCGTTTCCCTGTTCGTAGCTGCCATCGGAATCGCCAATACCATGATGATGTCCATCTATGAAAGAACGAAGGAGATCGGTATTATCAAGGTACTGGGCTGTGATATGAGAAATATTAAGAACATGTTCCTTCTGGAATCAGGATTTATCGGTTTCATGGGAGGTGTGATCGGAATCTTGCTGAGTTACGGAATCTCCTTTATTGCCAACAAGTTTTTATCGGGGCAGTTTCTGGTTGGAATAGAAGGCGATTTATCGAGAATTCCGCCGTGGCTTTCATTAGCGGCGATTGGATTTGCCATCTTCGTGGGTATGGCAGCCGGCTTCTTCCCGGCGCTGCGCGCCATGAAGCTAAGTCCTCTGGCAGCGATCCGCAACGAATAGAAAGTGGGCGGATCGTCGTCATCACCGCCGGACCGCCGCGGAAATGCCTGCTGCCGGGAGAGCACAGGTACAGGAAAAAATACTTGCAATTCAAACAGGAATATTATATGATGTTTGAAGAGGTACGTGCGACTGGCGGATAAGTGGAGAAACACCACGGGGAGCACGTTACAGTTAAAGCCGACCGCCTGGGCACCGCTTTGGGGTATCCAGGCGGTTTTTTGCGTCCTGATTTCGGACGTCACCACGATTGAGGAGGAAAGAAGATGAACATGATTTCACTGAAGGACGACTTGAGAGGCAATTCCTATCCGGGAAGAGGGATTATCATCGGAAAAACGCCAGATGGGAAAAAGGCGGTTACCGCTTATTTTATTATGGGAAGAAGCGAGAACAGCCGCAACCGCGTATTTGTGGAGGACGGAGAGGGAATCCGTACTCAGGCGTTTGATCCGTCAAAGCTTACGGACCCCAGCCTGATCATCTATGCACCGGTCCGGGTTTTGGGAAACAAGACGATTGTGACCAATGGTGACCAGACGGATACGATCTACGAGGGCATGGACAGGCAGATGACCTTTGAACAGTCTTTGAGAAGCCGTGAGTTTGAACCGGACAGCCCCAACTATACCCCACGGATCTCCGGAATTATGCATGTACGGGGAAACTCTGACGGTGATGCCTCGGAAGCAGGCGGCTACAATTATGCCATGTCCATCTTAAAAAGCAGCAATGGAAATCCTGAGTCCTGCTGCCGCTATACATTTGCTTATGAGAATCCTGCTGCCGGCGAGGGCCATTTTATCCATACCTACATGCATGACGGCAATCCGCTTCCAAGCTTTGAAGGAGAGCCCAAACTGGTGGAGACCATGGATGACATCGATGCGTTTGCCAGCCTGCTGTGGGAGAATTTAAACGAGGACAATAAGGTGTCCCTGTTTGTACGGTATATTACGATTGCCACAGGCGAGTATGAAACGCGCATTGTGAATAAAAACCAGTGATTTTTTTACGAAAAGGAGAAAGAGCGATGAAAGAATTAGAACTGAAGTATGGCTGCAACCCGAATCAGAAACCGTCCAGAATCTTTGTCAAGAACGGAGAACTGCCGATCGAGGTGCTGAGCGGCCGTCCGGGCTATATTAATTTCATGGATGCCTTCAATGGCTGGCAGCTGGTAAAGGAACTGAAGGAAGCGACAGGACTTCCGGCAGCGGCTTCCTTTAAGCACGTGTCTCCGGCGGGAGCGGCAGTTGGCCTTCCGTTAGATGAGACGTTGAGAAAGATTTACTGGGTGGATGATATGGGGGAACTCTCCCCGCTGGCATCAGCCTATGCCAGAGCGAGAGGCGCTGACCGCATGTCTTCCTTTGGCGATTTCATCTCTCTGTCCGACGTCTGCGATGTGGATACGGCCAGGATTATCAAGCGGGAAGTCTCCGACGGCGTCATTGCTCCCGGATATGAGCCGGAGGCTCTGGAGATTTTAAAGTCCAAGAAGAACGGCAGTTACAATGTGATCGCCATCGATCCGGAGTACAGACCGGAGCCGATCGAGCGCAAGCAGGTATACGGCATTGTATTTGAGCAGGGAAGAAATGAACTGAAGATCGATGAGGAGCTGCTTAAGGAAGTCGTGACTGCCAATAAGGAGATTCCGGATTCTGCAAAGATCGATCTGATTATCTCTCTGATCACTCTGAAATATACCCAGTCCAACTCCGTGTGCTTCGCAAAGGGAGGCCAGGCCATTGGCATCGGCGCAGGGCAGCAGTCCCGCGTTCACTGTACGCGGCTGGCGGGCAATAAGGCGGATAACTGGTTCTTACGCCAGTGCCCGAAGGTGTTAAATCTGCCCTTTGCCGACAAGATCCGCCGCGCGGACCGCGACAACGCCATTGACGTCTACATCGGTGAGGACTATATGGACGTGCTGGCAGACGGCAGATGGGAGAATATTTTCAGAGAGAAACCGGAGGTGTTTACAAAAGAGGAGAAGAGAGCATGGCTGGACCAGATGACAGACGTGGCCCTCGGTTCCGATGCGTTCTTCCCCTTCGGCGATAATATTGACAGAGCTTATAAAAGCGGCGTGAAGTATGTGGCACAGCCGGGCGGATCAGTCCGTGACGATCAGGTAATCGAGACCTGTGACAAATACGGCATGGCAATGGCGTTTACGGGAATCCGCCTGTTCCACCATTAAAATAAAAGAAGTATAAGCCTATATTTTTTGTAAAAGCACTTTAAAAGGAAAGACGGCATAAAATGAGAGTAAGTAAGTTTTAAGGCGGCTTTCTTTGAAAACTTTTCCCAAACCTTTAACTGCGCGAGAGGAACGAGAGTGTCTGGATCGATACCAGGAAGGGGATCAGGAGGCGAGAGCCACACTCATCGAGCGGAATATGCGTCTGGTGGCGCATGTGGCCAAGAAGTATCAGAATACAGATTATGATATGGAGGACCTCCTGTCTGTAGGAACCATCGGTCTCATCAAGGCCGTCAATACGTTTCACACGGACAGGGGGTCAAGACTCGCCACCTACGCCGCAAAGTGTGTGGAAAATGAAATCCTCATGCTCCTTCGTGCCAATAAAAAATATTCAAAAGAGGTGTCTTTATTTGAGCCCATCGGAGTAGACAAGGATGGTGAAACCGTCAGTCTGGTGGATGTCATAGAGATGGAGAACAAGGAGGCTCTGGAGACCATCATCTTGAGTCAGGACATCAGGGAACTGTACGATGCATTTGACCACTGTCTCAGAGACACGGAGAAAAAGGTTATCGGTATGCGGTACGGACTGTACGGCGGAAAGGAGCACACCCAGCGGGAGATCGCCGATATGCTGGGAATATCCAGGTCCTATGTCAGCCGGATCGAGAAGAAATCCATTGAGAAATTACGTATGGAATTCGAGAAAAACAATAAGAAATCAGGAATTATTAAATAAGTATAAAAAATGTCTAAATAATTTGTTGACTTTTTCCTAGAGTTCTGGTATAGTATGAATTAAGTTAATACGAGATGGATTGTTACTGGTAAGCAGGCAAAACCAATTTTGATCAATGAAAATATAACTTTATTTTCGCTGGCAGAATTGGTTTTTTTATTTGTAGGTGAAGTATGAAAATTGACAAGATTATCAACAATAACATTGTCAGTGCCATAGAAGCGGATGGAAAAGAAGTTGTTATCATGGGCCGGGGACTGGGATTTGGAATGAAGCCCGGGAAGGAGATTCCGGAGGGAAAGATCGAGAAGGTCTTCCGGTTAGACAGCCAGAACAGCACGGATAAGTTTAAAGAGCTGCTGGCGAATCTGCCTCTGGAGCACATTCAGGCCTCCACGGAGATCATCAATTATGCGAAAAGCGTGTTGAACCGTCGATTGAACCAGAGCATCTATATCACACTGACAGATCATATTAATTTTGCCATTGAACGATTTAAAGAAAGAATGGTGTTTACCAATCCGCTGTTAAACGAGATCAAGACGTTCTACAAGGAAGAATACCTGGTCGGCGAATACGCCGTAGCCCTGATTGAACGAAGGATTGGAATTAAGCTTCCGGTGGACGAGGCGGGATTTATTGCGCTTCATATCGTAAATGCAGAATATAATACAGTCATGCGGGACACGATTGATATTACAAACTTAATTCAGAATGTTGTAAAAATCGTGAAAGAATATTTTTCCATGGATTTAGATGAAACTTCGCTGAATTACCAGCGCTTTGTCACTCATCTGCGTTTCCTGGCCCAGCGGATTATCGGAGGAGAGATGTTAAACAGCGAGAATCCGGAATTTAATCAGCTGATCAGCCAGATGTATCCGGAGGAATATGCATGCAGCCTGAAGTTAAAGGATTATATCCAGGTGACCTATCACCATGATGTGACCGAAGAAGAAACGGCATATCTGGCTGTCCATATAAAGAGAATAAGAATGTAAGGAGAAGAAAGGAGATTGAGGAAACATGTTTAATTCATTAAAAAAGATGTTTTCAGGAAGTGAGAAGGAGAGAGAGAAGATCCTTGCTCCCGTAGAGGGAAAGGTGGTACCGTTAAGCGAGGTCAGCGATCCGACCTTCAGCCAGGAGATTCTTGGAAAAGGAGTCGCTGTTATTCCTGCAAAGGGGAGAATCGTGGCGCCGGCCAGCGGTGTTCTGACCGTTATGTTTGAGACAAAGCACGCCGTCAGCGTAACGACTGACGGAGGCGCTGAGATCATCGTCCATATGGGCCTTGATACCGTAAATTTAAAGGGAGAGCATTACACCTCCTATAAGAAGCAGGGAGAGCATGTCAAAGCGGGAGAGCTCCTTCTGGAGTTTGACATCGATGCGATCAAGGAAGCGGGCTATGATGTGATTACACCAATCATCGTATGCAATACGCCGAATTATCCGGATATGGTATGCCATACCGGCATGGAAGTAAAGGAACTGGATCCGATTATCGAATTATAGGACTGGGCGATCAATGAGGGAGTTTTTATATGAAGTGAAAGACCCCATGGGCTTTCACGCAAGACCGGCTTCACGGCTGTTTATGAAGGCAAGAGAATTTGACTGCCGGATTGACATTGCCGCGGAAGGGGAAACGGTGGATGGAAAGAATCTTCTGGCTCTGATGGGTCTCGAGATCAGAGAAGGGGAGCTGCTTCGGTTCCGGTTTGAGGGAACCGATGAGGCAGAGGCGGAGAAGGCACTTTTAGAGGTGCTGGACCAGATATGATTTGAACCTGTGATGGGCACAGGATCAGATAAATAAATGTCCGCTAGGACAAAAGAAAGGGGTTTCTTTATTATGATGAAGTATTTGCAGAAATTGGGTAAGTCATTGATGCTCCCGGTAGCGGTTCTCCCGGCAGCAGGTATCCTCATGGGTATCGGTTACTGGATTGACCCGACAGGCTGGGGCGCCAACAGCGCCATCGCAGCATTCCTTATCAAGGCGGGCGGTGCAATTATTGACAATATGGCAATTCTGTTTGCCATTGGTGTTGCTGTTGGTATGGCGGATGATCACGAGGGTACAGCCGGTCTTGCCGGTCTGGTTTCCTGGCTGATGATTCAGACCATCCTTTCCACAGGTGTTGTTGCCATGTTAAAGGGCATCGACGCTGGGGAAGTAAATGCAGCTTTTGGTAAGATCAACAACCAGTTTATCGGTATCTTATCCGGTATCATCGGTTCCACCTGCTATAACCGGTTTAAAAACACGAAGCTTCCGGACGCGCTGGCATTCTTCAGCGGCAAGCGTTCTGTTGCGATCGTAACGGCTCTGGCTTCTCTCGTTGCCTGCCTTGTATTATTCTTTGTATGGCCGGTAGTTTACTCCGCACTGGTAGCATTTGGTGAGGCAATTCTTGGTCTTGGCGCAGTAGGTGCAGGTATTTACGGTTTCTTCAACCGTCTGCTGATTCCTGTCGGCCTTCACCATGCACTGAACTCTGTATTCTGGTTCGACGTTGCAGGTGTGAATGACCTTGGAAACTTCTGGGCAGGCACAGGTACATTGGGCGTAACCGGACAGTACATGACAGGTTTCTTCCCGGTTATGATGTTTGGTCTTCCGGCAGCAGCTCTGGCAATGTATCACACAGCAAAACCTGGCAAGAAGAAAGTTGCATACGGTTTATTACTGGCTGTAGCAGTATGTTCCTTCTTTACAGGCGTTACAGAACCTCTGGAATTCGCATTCATGTTCTTAGCACCAGGCTTATACTTAATCCATGCATTATTAACAGGTATTTCCTTAGCGATCTGTGCACTGCTTCCTGTCCGAGCAGGCTTCAACTTCAGCGCCGGTTTTGTTGACTGGTTCTTAAGCTTCAAGGCTCCGATGGCAGTGAATCCTCTGTTCATCATTCCGATCGGCCTGATCTATGGCGTGATCTACTACGTCGTATTCCGTTTCGCAATCGTGAAGTTCAACTTCAAGACACCGGGACGTGAGGATGACGATGACATTGATGAGAATCAGGTAACATTAGCGAACAACGACTATACTCAGGTTGCTTCCATTATCCTGGAAGGACTCGGTGGAAAAGGCAATATCAAGAGTGTTGACAACTGTATCACAAGACTGAGACTGGAAATCAACGATTACACACTGGTTAACGAAAAGAAGATCAAATCTGCAGGCGTTGCAGGCGTAATCAGACCAGGAAAGACCAGCGTACAGGTTATTGTTGGTACCCAGGTACAGTTTGTAGCAGATGAATTTAAGAAATTATGTCAGTAATCTGACATGGAGACAGCCGGGCGGGTGACCGTTCCGGCTGTTTTACTGTATCCGGAGCGGGATCAGTCAATCGGTTTTATTGGTTCAGCTATGCTGGAGCGGGAAAATAAATGTTAAATTTATGTGAAAAGGATGAACGAAAGGAGATTTTTGTGGTAGAATAGGAAAAGAACACAGAACAGCAAAGGAAAATATGCAGATATGAGAGAAAAAAAAGAAACATTACAGGAACAGGAAGAGCCGTTTGATCTGAAAAAAGAGATATTTGAATGGGTGAAGATTATTATTGCGGCAGCGGCTATCGCGTTCTGCCTCAACACCTTTATCATAGCCAACAGCACGGTGCCCTCCGGTTCCATGGAAACGACGATCATGACAGGAGACAGAATCATCGGTTCCAGACTGGCCTATAAGTTCGGCGGAGACCCTGAGCGGGGAGATATCGTCATTTTCGATCATAAGACAGGCCCCGGCGATAAGGAGACTCGTCTGGTAAAGCGAATTATCGGACTTCCAGGAGAGACGGTGGAGATCAGGGACAATCAGTTATATATCGACGGAGTCCTGCTGGACGAGCCGTATTTGAGAGAGGCGATGGATTCCGAGGACTATCATTTTGAAGTGCCGGATGGCTGCTATCTGATGCTCGGCGACAACCGCAATTATTCTGCAGACGCCAGATACTGGCCAGACCCTTATGTGCCGGAGAAAAAGATACTGGCAAAGGTTCTCTTCCGATATTATCCCAGAATTGGAAAAATTGAATAGACGAAAGAAACTTCTTGACCTTCCAGTTACTGGAAGGTCTATTTTATAGGATAGAAGATTACTTCCATAATATAAAAATCAGTAGAAAGAGCAGTGTATCACAGCTGCACAGACAGGGAGGAACGGGAGGATGAAACAGGAAAACAATCTGACGGAAGGAAATGTGTTTCGGGTTCTGCTGGAATTTTCCATACCATTTGTAATTGCCAATGTGATTCAGGCGCTGTATGGCGCTGTGGATCTGCTTGTAATCGGCAAATACTGTACGCCGGAAAGTGTCGCTGCGGTTTCCACGGGAACGCAGGTTACACAGATCATCACCAGCATGATTACGGGTCTTACGCTCGGCGGAACCATCATGGTGGGAAAATATACGGGGATGAACGCGAAGGAGGAGGTGAAGAAGACCATTGGAACCACACTGTCTATTTTTGGAGCAGCCGCCCTGGTATTAACGGTTCTGATGATCATCTTTTCGCCGGCAGTCTTAAGACTGTTAAAGACGCCGGAGGAGTCGTTTGAACTGGCAAAGCAGTACGTGATCCTGTGCAGCTGCGGAATCATCTTTATCTGCGGTTACAACGCGATCAGCGCCATTCTGCGCGGATACGGGGATTCCAAACGGCCCATGATGTTTATCGCCCTGGCCTGTGTACTGAATATCATCGGTGATGTGGTGCTCACGGGCATTCTGGGCCTGGGAGTGGCAGGCGTTGCCATTGCCACCATCGGATCACAGGCGGTCAGCATGATCTGCGCGATCTGGTATCTGAACCGAAACCGTTTTATTTTTACGTTCCGATTCTCTAATTTAAAAATTGACCGGGATAAGGCGCTGGAGCTGGCAAAGGTGGGGATCCCCATCTCCCTGCAGGAATGTATGGTGCGGCTTTCCTTCCTCTATCTCACCAGTGTGACCAACCGTCTCGGCGTCTATGCGGCGGCGGCAGTGGGAGTAGCCAGCAAGTATGACGTGTTTGCCATGCTGCCGGCCACCTCCATCGCCAATGCGCTGGCTGCGATTACGGCCCAGAATTACGGGGCGGGAAAGCCGGAGCGGGCGAGACGTTCCCTGGCAGCCGGACTTGCCTTCGCTGTGGCAGCCTCCTCCGTGTTCTGGCTGTGGGCCCAGGTGTCTCCGCAGACCATGATCGGAATCTTTTCAGATAATCAGGACATCATAGCGGCGGGAATTCCGTTCTTTACATCGTGCAGCTATGATTATCTGGCGGTCAGTTTCGTATTCTGTCTAAATGGTTACTTAAATGGCCGCGCAAAGACCATTTTTACCATGATCGGCTGCTGCTTCGGAGCACTGGCTTTGCGCATGCCGCTGATCTGGCTGGTTTATACCCGCTGGCCGGATAATCTGTTCCGGATCGGAACCATTGCGCCCATGGTGTCCGGATTTATGGCCTGCTATACCCTTATTTACGTAATCTGCGGCTTTTGGAAGGAGAGAAACGAGAGAAGGGTTTCCAAAAGCGCTTAAGGGGAATATATTACTAGAAAAAGCAAAGACAGATGACTATGTTTCATATCCTGGTTTTAGTCCTGGCCCTCTGCATGGACACGTTTGTGGCCAGCATGGCTTATGGCGCAAATAAAGTGCATATTACATGGGAAAAAATCGTTGCCATGAATGCCGTCTGCAGCGGCTGTCTGGGCATTGCGCTGGCGGCGGGCAGTATACTGGATGATCTCGTTCCGGAGACGATGACCCGGACGGTGTGTTTTATCAGCCTTTTCCTTCTGGGCATCGTGAAGCTTCTCGATTATTTCATCAAGAAATACATTAACAGGCACGTAAGCCTGCACAAGGGAATCACGTTTTCTTTTTCAGGTCTCCGGGTGATTGTCAATATCTATGGAGATCCCATGGCGGCAGACTGGGACCATTCCCAGTCGCTGTCATGGAAGGAAGTTCTCTTTCTGTCCTTCGCCATGTCGATCGACAGCCTGATTGCGGGAGCTCTCTCCGCATTTCTGGAAATACCGGTGGGACTGACGATGGGGACGGCGTTTATCATGGGGATCGTGGTGATGGCTGCAGGTCTTTTCTTAGGCAGAAAGCTGGCGGCCCGCTGCAAATGCGATCTGTCCTGGATCAGCGGCGTGCTGTTTATGATTCTGGCCGTGACAAAAAGCCTCTCATGAGTTATACTATGAACACCTGGCGGAGTTTCAGAATACCAGGTGACAGGAGATAAGATATATGAAAATTACAGTACCGCATTATTACAGCCGGTTTCAGTGCGTGGCGGGTCAATGTCCGGATACGTGCTGCGCCGGCTGGCAGATTATGATCGATGAGACATCTTTAAAAAAATACAGGAAAAGAAGAGATTCCTTCGGCAGCCGGCTGAAGAATTCCATTGACTGGGAAAATTCTGCGTTCCGCCAGTATGACAGGCGCTGTGCCTTTTTAGATGAAAACAATCTCTGCGACATCTATTCGGAAGCGGGGCCTTCCATGCTCTGCCGGACCTGCCGGGCGTATCCAAGGCATATCGAGGAGTTTGAGGGGGTGAGGGAGATTTCTCTGTCGCTGTCGTGTCCGGAGGCGGCAAAGCTGATTCTGGACTGTAAGGAGCCGGTACGGTTCCTGAGTAAAGAGACGGAGAAAGAGGAGACGTATCCTTTTTTTGATTTCTTTCTTTATACGAAGCTTATGGATTGCAGAGATGTCATCATTTCCACCTTACAGAACCGGGAGCTGGACTGGAACCTGCGCGCGGGAATCGTGCTGGGGCTGGCTCATGACTTACAGCGCAGAATCGTAAATGACCGTCTGTATGAAACAGATTCCCTGCTAGAGCGTTACGGGAGGAAGGGGGCTGTCGAAAAGCTGGCCTCCAGGCTTTTGGCGTATCAGATTGACGGGGATAGCCGTTTTGAGGGGATGAAAGAACTGTTCGGCTTCCTTGACGGGCTGGAGGTGTTAAACGCCGGCTGGCCGGATTATATCGGGCGTGTGAAGGAAGTGCTTTACGGAGCCGGAGAAAATGCTTATGAGGAGCAGAGACAGGAATTTTATGAGTACCTGGAGTCGGAGGAAGAGCGGCTGGAGACGTGGGAGCGGTGGTCTGAGCAGCTGATGGTCTATTTTGTATTTACCTGGTTCTGCGGTGCGGAATACGATGAACGCCCCTATGGGAAGATGAAGCTGGCCGTGGTGAGCACGCTCCTGATCCGTGAGACGGCGCAGGCACTGTGGAAAGAGCAGGGCGGCGTACTGGAAAAGGACGCGTTTTTTGAGGCCGCGCGCCGCTATTCAAGGGAGGTGGAACACTCGGATTTGAATCTGGAGCGCCTGGAGACTTTGTTCCGCGAGAAGAAGGTCTGCAGCCTGGACCGGCTGCTTACACTGGTCATGGGGTAACATGAAAATAAATAGAAAAAGAAGAACCGGAGGTACAAAAACATGTCTTTGGAAGGCAAGATGAAGAACGGCCGCTTATACTGCGAATTCGGCCATGAGTTGGAAGAGAACAGGGCATATGAGCGGAAGATCGAATACCAGCGGGTACATTGTAAGGAGCTGGTCTATGATTATAATCAGACAAGACCGTCGAATGTAAAGGAAAAACGGAGAATTTTAGATGAACTTCTGGCGGAAGCGGGTGAGGAAATCTGGATTGAATCCCCCGCCTTTTTTTCGTACGGCTGCAATACGCATATCGGTCATCATTTTTATTCTAATTTCAATCTGTGTGTCGTCGATGACTGTGAAGTCTTTATCGGCAACTACGTGATGTTTGGGCCGAATGTGACGCTTACAGTCACGGGACATCCTGTCTGGGGAGAATACCGCCGCAAGGGCGCTCAGTTTTCCCTGCCGATCCACATTGGCGACGACGTATGGATCGGTGCCAATGCCATTATTCTTCCTGGAGTGACGATCGGAAATGATGTAGTGATCGGTGCCGGCAGTGTGGTAACCCACGATATTCCTTCCCATTCGGTGGCCTTTGGAACGCCGTGTAAGGTGGTGCGGGAGATCACGGAAGAAGACCGGCTGTATTACCGGAAGGGGCAGCCGGTGAATGAAGACTGGGACAGAGATTAGTTACACATTTTTTAGAATGGTTGGAAAAGTCTGTCATAAAAATGTAATATTTCGTAATGATAAAGAAATTGAAAGATATTTGTTATTTTACTATAATAAAGATAGAAAATAACTGGTGCATTTTTATGAGGAGGAATTGATATGAAAGGAAAGCGATTGGGTTTTATTTTGACACTGGTCCTGATCATGGCGCTGGCTGTCCCGGCATGGGCCGCGGATACGAAGATTGATTCGGTGAAGCTGGATTTCTCATATGCAGGGGCAGAACCAAAGTCCGGCAATGAGATCGGCGGAATTCACGTGAAGGTGCCGGATGGACAGCCTTTTACCGTTGAATACGCGGAGTATTCCAACGAGGGCGATGTCTGGGTAGTCGGCGACCGGCCGCTGGTCCATGTAGAACTGACGGCGAAGAGCGGTTACCGTTTCGGTTCCACATCGAAGAGCAGATTTACGTTAAACGGCTGCAGCGCAGTTTATAAAAAGGCCAGAATCTACGACGACGGAACACAGATGGAGCTGGAAGTATATTTAAAGAGAATCGGCGGAACCTTAAGCAGCGTACAGAACTTAGAGTGGGGAGGCAACGTGGCCTACTGGGATCCGCTGGAAGGTTCTAAGGAATACGAAGTCCGGCTTTACCGCGATGAGAAATCAGTAGTGACGGTTAAGACGACAGACAGCAGTTATAATTTCTCAAACAATATGGACCGCGAGGGCTCCTATACCTTCCGTGTTCGCGCCATTGCAAGCTATAATTCCAGAGCCGGCGAGTGGTCTGACTACTCGGAGGACTACTACATCGATGAAGATGAGGTCTGGTACTACGGCGGCAACGGTGCCTGGCAGCAGAACGCCAGAGGCTGGTGGTATGCGTATTCCGGAGGCGGGTATCCGAGAAGCTGCTGGAAGCTGATTGACAACGCATGGTACTATTTTGACGGCGACGGATATATGACGACAGGCTGGAGAAGGGTCGACGGCAATTACTACTATCTTGGGCCGGACGGCAAGATGCGCACCGGCTGGCAGCAGATCGACGGAGCGTGGTACTATCTGGACGGAAGCGGCGTGAGAACCACAGACTGGCAGTATGTGAACGGGCGCTGGTACTATATGAATTCCAGCGGTGTGATGCAGATTGGCTGGCAGAGGATCAACGGCGACTGGTATTATCTGGACGGAAGCGGAGCCATGGCGACGGGCTGGCAGTATATTAACGGAGCATGGTACTATCTGGATGGAAGCGGTGTGATGTACGCAGGGCGCTGGACACCTGATGGAAGATATGTGGATTATAATGGAGTATGGGTTCAGTAAGCGGCTGTACGCTGCTGAATGAAGAAGGGCGCATCGGAAACTGTCTGATGCGCCCTTTCCTATGCAGAATGTGATGAGAAAAGTCTGTAATCAGTTTTAAAGAAAATTAGCAAATACCGACGCAAACAGGACGGTGCATAGCCCGGATACGGCGATGGCGAGGCTGCTCATGGCGCCTTCGACCTCGCCCATTTCCATGGCCTTCGTGGTGCCGATGGCGTGGGAAGCGGATCCGATGGCGATCCCTTTGGCGACCGGTTCCGTGATGTGGAAAAGTCGGCAGACCGTCTCAGCGATAATGTTGCCGATGATTCCCGTGATGATAATACAGGCTACAGTGATCGTGACGATACCGCCCATCTCCTCAGATACGCCCATGCCGATGGCTGTGGTGATGGATTTTGGAAGAAAGGTGACATACTGTTCATGCGTCAGCCCGAAGAGAAGCGCCAGGACCAGAACCGTTGCCATGGTGGTCAGAACACCGGTCACAGTCCCTGCCAGAATCGCCCTGGCGTGCTTTTTGAGCAGGCTTAACTGCTGGTAAAGCGGCACGGCCAGACAGACGGTGGCGGGAGTCAGCAGATAGCTTAAGTATCTGGCGCTTAAATTGTAGCTTTCATAGTCAATGTGGAAAACTGATAAAAATATCATGACTGCAATAATGGATATCAACAGTGGATTGAAAATGGGAGATTTAAACTTTGCCTTGAGAAACAGGCCCAGTTCATATCCCATGATGCTGACTGCTGCTCCAAAAAAAAGAAACTCTTTTATCATCTCATTCATGTTCCGGTACCTTCTTTTCTTTGTCAGATCTTATAAAAAACTGCGTGATTTTCCCTGTGACGACCATGACCACCACTGTGGAGACCAGTGTGATGACCAGGAATGGGACGAGGATCGGCCGGAGAAGCCCCCATGAATCCAGAAGTCCCACCGCGGCGGGGATGAACATCAGCGGCATAATATCGATCAGAAAAAAGCTGGCTTCCCGGACGCTGTCCAGGGGAATGAGCTTCGTATAAAGCCCCGCGAGCATGATAAGCAGCCCGTAGATGCTGGCTGGAACCGGCAGTGGAATAAAGTAGTGAAGCGCTTCCCCGATCAGGGAAATTATCAGGATGATACTGAATTGTTTGATGAATTTCATGTTTTGCCTCCCTTGATGTATCATTCGTTTAACTACGGTTTATCCTAAACTCAAAATAGCCGCTTGTCAAATATTTTTTCAGCTGTTATAATACCCATTAAATTGAAAAAAACAGATTGATACCGGAAGGAGCTTATAAATCATGATCGAAGCGGAGTTTGGAATTCTTTATTTTCTGCAGTCCCTCCATACGCCATGGCTGGATGCAGTGATGAAAAATATTACCCATCTGGGAGACAGCGGAATTTTCTGGATTCTCACGGGGCTTGCGCTGTTCTGCTTTAAAAAGACGAGACGGATGGGATTCTGTGTTCTGTTATCCCTGGCAGGCGGTTTGCTGATCGGCAATATCTTCTTAAAAAATTTAGTGGCGAGAGACCGGCCGTGCTGGATTGATCCCACCATTCAGCTGCTGGTCGCCAGTCCGAAGGATTTTTCCTTCCCTTCCGGCCATACCATGGCCTCTTTTGAGGCGGCAGTGAGTATCTTTTTATATAACCGGCGCTGGGGAGCGGCGGCATTCGTTCTGGCTGTGCTGATTTCCTTTTCCAGGCTGTATCTCTTCGTCCATTTTCCGTCGGACGTGCTGACCGGACTTGTGCTGGGGACTGTGATTGCCGTGGCGGTCCATAAGATTGTGGAATGGAGCGTGAGGCAGAAGAAAGAGACGGCTGGAGAAGCAGAATAAAAAATATTTGCATTTTTCGTATTCTATGATATACTTAGGTTCGGGTAGCGGCAGCTACGAGGTCATTTTAAGCTGATCATGCATGGAGCGCTCGGGTCAGAATAGAATGCAGAAAAAATAAAATAAGAAAAGCAGAGTAGGTTTGTGTGCGTTAAGTGCCGGTTGAACAGGGAGTTGTCAGCCGGACGAAAAGGTTTCTCTTGCGGTACACGAATCGCATCCCGCTGCATCAGAAGATGATACGTTTATTATCTCCGGTTGTAGTAAGATGTCTGCAAAGGAGGTATTTTTTTATGAAAAAATTCGTCACTTTGTTCACCGATTCTTACAAAGAACTGAAATCTGTAAGGACCATCACCACCGCGGCTATGCTCGCGGCCATCGCCATCATTCTGGGCATGTTTTCCATCGATGTGGGCAGTACCATACGAATTGGCTTTTCCAGTATTCCGAACGGCGTATGCGCTTATTTGTTCGGACCTGTCGTGGGCGGCATCTTTGCCGGAGGCCTGGATGTGCTTAAGTATCTGCTGAAGCCCACTGGACCGTTTTTCCCCGGGCTTACGGCAGTTGTCATACTGGCAGGCGTGCTCTATGGCTGTTTCTACTATAAGAAGCCCATTACCTTCTGGAGGGTGCTTTTGGCCAAGTTTACAGTCATGCTGATCTGCAATGTGCTCCTTAACACCCTGTGCCTGTCTGTTTTGTACGGCAAGGGCTTCATGGTGATTCTTCCGGCCAGAGTGATCAAGAACCTGATTATGTGGCCCATCGATTCCATGATCTTTTACAGCGTCTTGAAAGCGTTAAACCTGCTTGGGATTTTAAAGGCGGTCCGTACGAATTTCGCTTAATGAAAACGGCTGCCCCCGGCAGTGGATTCTGATAAAAAGTTCCAGGCCGCCTGACGGATCAGCTCCATCTTCCGCCGGGTGGCCTCGTTGCTGTAAGGGACACGGTCGATGAGCGTATCGATGACGCCTCGTTCGGCTGCGCAGCGGCGGCTCTCCGGGAAGTTTAAATCATAGATATAGCCAAGGTAGGAGATCCACATGTCCATATGGGTCACACGGTCGGAGTTTTTGATGGGCCGGCGGTTTAAGAAGGATGTGAGAATATGGTCGGAGATGTCCTCCGCACCGAGTTCCTCTGCCTCGATATCCAGCATGGCGGGGATCGAGTCCTGTTCTTTTACCCGGAAATTATCGAGTTTATCCGCATCACGTATGATCATGGAGTGCAGGCGGTCCCTTCCGGTGAGAGAGTCATCCATCAGGTAAACTCCATGATTTTTGATGGCCGTATAGATGACGGAATCGTAGTCCCGTTCCGGAATGAAGCTGCGGATTAAGTTTTCGTCGAACAGGATCGAGAGGCTTAAATCTGCGTGGGGCACGATGGAATCGTCGAAGCTGTCATATCTCTTCAGCTGTTCGAAGCGGCCGATGTCGTGGAGAAGCGCGATGTGCAGGGCCAGAGCAGTGTCCTCTCCGGAGAGGCCGAGTCCTTCAGCGATCAGCCGGGCAGCGTCCACCACGCCGTAGGTGTGTACGATTTTCAGCCGGATTTTATCGTTTTTCGTGTCATACTGCTTTAAATATCCGGCAAATATTTTTTTTGCCTGTGCAAAATCCATAGACAGAACCCTTCTTTCATACTATAATCTTAAGTGTCTGCATTATACTACGAATCGCAGACGATGGCAACAGGTAAAGGAAGAGATGAGAATGAGGAGAAGGCAGATCAGAGCCATATTTTTCGATATAGACGGGACACTGCGTGATTTTGATACGAAGCGGGTTCCGGACAGCACAAAAGAGGCGCTGCGGAAGGCGAAGGAGGCAGGAATTCTGCTGTTTGTCGCTACCGGGCGCCATAAGCTTGAGATCGAGGAGGAGAATCTCCTGGAGGATATGGAGTTTGACGGATACGTTACGCTGAACGGGCAGTACTGCTACTGCGGCAGCACCGTTGTATATGATGTTCCTATTGATGGTGCCGGGGTCGCAGCCATGCTGAGACTCATCGGGAAAGATCCTTTTCCCTGCCTTTTTATGGAGGCTGACCGCATGTATATCAACATGGTGGATGAGGTCGTTAAGAAGGCTCAGGAGGGGATTGGAACACGGATCCCGCCGGTTATGGATGTGAGCCGGGCAGCCGGGCAGCCGATCTACCAGATCGTCCCTTATATCGGCAGAAACAGGGAAGAAGAGATCAGGCGCGCGGTTCCCGGATGTGAGATCATCCGGTGGCACGATGAGTACGCTGTGGATGTGATACCGCGAGGCGGGAGTAAATGCATTGGGATTACGCGGATGGCGGCTCATTTCGGCCTGTCTCTGGAGGAGACTGCGGCTGTCGGTGACGGAGCAAACGACGTTTCCATGGTGGAGATGGCCGGGCTCGGCATTGCCATGGGGAATGGAAAAGATGCAGTGAAAGCCGTGGCGGATTATATTACGGATTCGATAGAAACGGATGGCCTTTCCAGGGCTGTCTTCTATATATTAGAGAATAATCATCAGGAGGAATGAAACATGAGTGAAACAAACTGTACTCATAATTGCAATACCTGCGGGGAGAGCTGCAGCAGCAGACAGGCGGAGCAGACCAGCTTTTTAGAGCCGTTAAACCCTGCAAGTACGGTTAAGAAGGTAATCGGTGTAGTAAGCGGAAAGGGCGGCGTAGGAAAATCACTGGTAACTACCATGATGGCGGTCCGCATGAACGCAAAAAATTATAAGACGGCAATTCTCGATGCGGATATTACCGGACCCTCGATTCCGAAGGCATTCGGCCTGGGAGACGATGGCGTCGGCATGACGCCGACGGGACTCATGATCCCGGCAACCACGTCCATGGGCATTGAAGTCATGTCAGCTAACTTAATTCTCGATCACGAGACCGATCCTGTGATCTGGAGAGGACCTGTGATCGCCGGAGCGGTGAAACAGTTCTGGCAGGAGGCTCTCTGGGAAGATATCGACTATATGTTTGTAGATATGCCTCCGGGAACGGGTGATGTTCCGCTGACGGTATTCCAGTCTCTGCCGGTCGACGGCATTATCATCGTCACCTCTCCTCAGGAGCTCGTATCCATGATTGTGGCAAAGGCTGTGAATATGGCTAAGAAGATGAACATTCCGATCCTCGGACTGGTAGAGAATATGAGCTACTTAGAATGTCCGGACTGCGGCAGAAGGATTTCCGTATTCGGAGAGAGCCGGATTGATGAAGTGGCGAAGGAGAATGAGATTCCTGTTCTCGCCAAGATCCCGATTGAACCCAGGATTGCGAAGGCTGTCGATGAAGGTACCGTGGAGTATTTGGAAGCACCGTGGCTGGACGAGGCGGTAAAAGCCGTGGAGTCCATCTAAGAGGTGTTCCCTGACAGCTTAAGGACAGGACAGCGAGGTAAAGATATGAATATAAACATGAACCCCAACAGCGAACTGCATCAGTCCATTGTAAATGTACCGAATCTGGTACAGGTTCCGGACCCGCTCTTAGAGCAGGCATACCAGTTCCAGGAAGCGATGATGATGTACACCTGTGCAATCAGGGAGATCAAGACGAAGCTGGAGGTCTTAAACGACGAACTGTCCGTGCGGAATTCCAGAAATCCTATTGAGATGGTAAAATCCCGGGTGAAGAAGCCCTTAAGCATTGTGGAGAAGCTGCAGCGGAGAGGTCTTCCCATAACCATGGAATCCATGATGGAGAATCTCGACGATGTGGCGGGGATCCGTGTCATCTGTTCTTTTTTAGATGATATCTATGCGGTTGCCGACATGCTGACCCGTCAGGATGATGTGCATATCATTGCTATCAAGGATTATATCCGCCATCCAAAGGATAACGGATACCGGAGTTACCATATGATCGTGGAGATTCCCGTCTTCTTTTCCGACAGGAAGAAGTGGATGCGGGTAGAGGTTCAGATCAGGACCATTGCCATGGATTTCTGGGCCAGTCTGGATCATCAGCTGAAATATAAAAAAGAGGTTGGTGACAGTTCAGAGGAAATCAGCGCGGAACTGAAAGAGTGTGCGGAAGTCATTGCGGAGACGGATGAGCGGATGCTGAAGATCAGAATGAAGATCGAAGCAGAAGGAATTACGGTCAGCAAATAGCAGTTGGTAAAAGTGAAAATTTAATATTTCAAACTCATAAGTAAGAAGCTGACGCCTTTATTCCGGTATGACGGAAGGGCGTCAGTTTCTGTTTTATCATGAGACTGAGGATGATGGACTGCCTGAGTGATCGTGAAGATTCAGCGGCATCATCAAATGGCGGATCATGATCTGATAGGCCTCGTTACCGTTGCCCTCGCGGAGCGCACGGTAGTAGAGCTCGTGTTCCTGAAGCGTGCCCTCCACACGGCCGGTGACCGACAGTGCGGTTGCCGATGTCAGGTGGATCAAATACAGAAGGCGCTGGAACAGCTGATTAAACTCATTGTTCTCCACATAGCCGACGATGGCCAGATGAAAAGCGTGGTCACAGTCGATAAAGGTCTGTAAGCCGTCGTCTGCATCTTTTGCATTCCGCATCTGCTCAAGAATCTCTTCCAGCTCCTCCAGCAGGCGCTTCCCCTTTTCGGTAGTAAGCTGTCCGGCGATCCTGTGCGTGCAGAAACCCTCAATCGCACAGCGGACCTCGATGGTCTCCTGCATGTCCTTCTCCGTCAGGTGACGGAGCATAAATCCCTTGCTGGGGACGATGGATATGTATCCATCCTGACTTAGACACTGAAGTGCCTCTCTGATGGGGGTTCTGGAAATGTCCAGCTCTTTGGAGAGACGGGCCTCAGAGTAGAGGGTATCCGGAAGCAGCTTACCTTCCAGAATCTGTTCTTTTATGTAATCGTATGCTTTGGATTGTAAAAAGCTTTTTTCTTTCAATGTGATACATCTCCTGTTTGTTTGACATACCATTATTCTAATATAGAAGTTGGTATTGGTCAATCATTCTTTTGAGGCGGAGAAGGGCTGCCAAATGGCCGTTTCATTTGTAAAAATATGGCTGATTGGTGTTGACAGTATACCGGTATAGCGGTATACTGGTTGTAAGAAGCAACCGAAATAATAAAAAGAGGAGGATGACGGGATGTGTGTTTATAAGATGGGGAATTTAAGAGTGGTGGATTTAACGAAGGAGCTGGACCCGAAGACAGAGAGCCGGAGATGCCATATGTATCGGTTTAATACCGGAGGACCGATTCCGGATTACCATACGATTATGGACATTACCAGTCATTTAGGGACACATTGTGAGTGCCCTTATCATCACGATGACAACTGGCCGAGTGTGGCGGAGCTGCCGTTAACTGCGTTTATGGGCAGAGCCCTGTATGTGGATTTCAAGGAGGATGTTGCGCCGGGAACCCACATTACGGCAGCGGATCTGGACAAGGCGACAGAAGGAAGGATCATGGAAGGCGATATTGTAATTATTGACTCTTCCTATAAGCTGCCCCCTTTTACCCCGGCTACCAACACCGAAGCGGACAAACGTCTTTTAATTGGAAGAGAAAGTGCCGAGTGGTTTCGGGATCATAAGGTAAAGTGTGTCGGCTTTGGAGACGGAGTCTCAATAGAAAACTGCAACGAAGACGTTAAACCATTCCACGATATTCTGATGGCAGAGAACATCGTCTTTTTGGAGGTACTGAAAAACCTGGATAAACTGGAGCAGGACGTCTTCTTCATGAGTTATTCCCCACTCCCGATCCACGGTCTGGACTCCTGTCCGGTCCGCGCCTATGCAATTGAGGGACTGGAAGGATTTTAGAAAGGCAGGTTTTCCCTATGAAAATAGCAGTGATTGGCGCCGGAGCCATGGGCTCCATCTATGGCGGCCATCTATCAAAGAATCATCAGGTATATCTGGTAGATACGAATCCGGACATTGTAAAGCAGATCAACAGCGAAGGGCTGAAAATCGACGAGGATGGCGTGACGAATATCTGGCATCCGACGGCAGTAACCGACACGGAAGGGCTGGGGGAGATGGACCTGGTCATTCTGTTTGTGAAGTCCATATTTTCCAGAGCCGCACTGGCGGGGAACCGGGGCGTGATTGGGGAGAAGACCCGCCTTCTGACACTGCAGAACGGTGCGGGGCACGAAGATATTCTGAAAGAATTTGTTCCTGAAGAGCGAGTCATCATAGGCACAACAGAGGACAACGGCGCAGTGCTTGCGCCGGGGCATGTAAGAAGAGGCGGAGTTGGGAATACGAACGTCGGGATGCTGACGGAGGACCGTGAAGGATTTCTTCCGCGTCTGAAGGAGGCGTTTGACAGCTGTGGATTTCATGTGAAAATCCATGAAAACATTCAGTATCTCATCTGGGACAAGCTGTTTACCAATGTATCCTTAAGCGCGGTGACCGGTATCCTGCAGGTCGATATGGGATTCATAGCCGGCAACGAATACGCGTGGAATTTAACGAAAGCCCTGATTCACGAAGCGACAGCGGTCGCCGGTTCACTTGGCCTTTCCTTTGACGAGGAAACGGTTACGGAACGGGTTCGTCAGACTTCCATCGGAAATCCTGCCGGCTGTACATCCATACGCGCCGACTTACGCGACGGCAGAAGGACTGAGGTGAATACCATCAGCGGAGCTGTAGTGACAGCGGCAAAGAGGTGCGGCGTACCAGTACCGAGTCATGAATTTGTCGTGAATATGGTACATGCGATGGAGATGAAAAGACAGGACAGCAGCATCTGATATCAAATCAGGTTCTGACAGCCAGTCGAACAAGGTTCAAACAACAATCAAACAACAATCAAACAACAATCAGCCGGCCTGGGTCAGCTCCTGTCATCAGGAACCGCCCCGGGCCGGCTTCCATCCTCTACAATTCCGGAAGTACAACTGTAAAAGTTGTTCCCTCTTCCTGGCTGCTGGATACTGTGATTTTCCCTTTATGCTGTTCTACAATGGTTCTGGCAATGGAAAGCCCCAGGCCATACCCGCCTTCTTTTCTCACACGCGATTTGTCTGTGCGGTAAAACCGCTCAAAGATATGCTTCTGATCGGAGGACGGGATCGGTTCTCCCGTATTGTTGACGGTCAGCACCGCATGATGGGAAGCTGATTTTAAAGAGACGGAGACCGTTCCATGTAAACCGGCGTATTTGCAGGCATTGTCCAGAAGAATGGTAACCACCTGTTTCATCTGAGTTTCACTGCCGCAGACGTGGATGCCGGGAACGATGTCGTTGTTTAAGATGACCTTGTTTTCAAATGCGACCGCTTCAAACAGCAGGGCGCAGTTCAGCACACTGTCGCTGTAATCGAATTCCGTGTATGCAGCGTGTGAAACTTCCACTGTGCCTGCATCGGAGCGGGCCAGAAAGAGAAGCTCCTCCACCAGCTGCTTCATGCGGGACGCCTCCTCCCGGGTGTTGTCAACCCATTTGAGCTGGTTTCTGATCGTCGAATCCTGATGGGAGAGAAGAATCTGTAAATTAGCCAGAATGACGGTCAGCGGTGTCTTCAGCTCGTGGGAGGCGTCGGCAATAAACTGGTTTTGCTGCTTCCACGCCTGTTCCACGGGCTTTAAGGCCCAACGGGACAGGAAGATGCTGAGCAGCAGAAACAGGAGGGAGGCGATGAAAAACAGCAGGAGGCAGTTGAAGCGCAGGGCCCTGATGTTGTTCAGCTCAAAGCTTTGATCCGCAAATGCGATGGTGATGCTGTCCGGTGTCTCAGCGCGGTTATAGCGCAGAGAATAGTCGTTTAAGACACCTCGCGGTTCCTCCTTTTCCATGACCAGGTCCGTCAGGGTGGCGGCCATGTCAGCGGATATGGAGAGATTGTTGGACTTGATATCGGTCACTGTCTTTCCGTCCTTTTTAAGGATTATGACTGCATTGGGGACGAAGGGCGGCGGTGCATCGTCAGTCCGGCGGCCCGGTTCCACCTTGTTCGGCTTTCCGTTTTGGCGGGCCGAATCCTGGGCCTGCATCAGGGCCATCTCGGTCTGGCGCTCCAGCCGCCAGATATTGACATGGTAAAAATTCCCCAGCACGATGATGAGAATCGTGATAACCAGGGACATATTGATGATAATAAATTTTCCGCGAAGCTTTTTCAGCATGACGGTTCCTCCAGACGGTACCCTACTTTCCGGACTGTTACGATTTCCACCCTGGAGTTTAAAAAGAAAAGCTTTTTCCGAAGAAAGGAAATATAGGCTTCCACATTATTGTCCTCCGCATCAGAATCATTGCCCCAGACCCTGGAAATCAGCGTATCTTTGGAAATGATTTTTCCGGCATTGTTCATAAGCAGCTTTAATACCTCGAATTCTTTATAGCCTAAGTGGATTGACTTTCGGCCGCGCAAAAGGTCGTTGGTCGAAAGATTCAGGACCAGATCTCCAAAATGAAGCTCTTCTACGACTACCTCGCCCTGTCTGCGGGAAAGCGCGCGTACCCGTGCCAGCAGCTCTTCTGGAACAAATGGCTTTGTCATATAGTCGTCAGCCCCGCGGTCCAGACCGGTAACCTTGTCGCTGATATCGTCTCTGGCAGTCAGCATCAGTACCGGCGTCTGGACGTGGGCCTTTCGCAGCTTCCTGACCACATCGAACCCATTTTCACCCGGAAGCATCACATCCAGAACGATGACGTCATATTCGCCCGACAGTCCGCAGTAGAGGCCGTCGGTACCGGTATACACAATGTCTGTGTGGTAATGCTGCTCCTCCATAATCTGTCCCAGTGCATCGGCCAGTCTCACTTCATCTTCTACAATCAGTATATTCATGAATCATTTCCTTCCTTTTCCGGCATGACCGGGCTATGAAAGCCGACGGGCCATATCCTTACCTATATTATAAAATGGGGTTCCGCGTTTGGCAATCCCATTCCATTTCCAGTAACCGCATTTTAAATAGTCTGAACGGTTATAAACTATTATAGTAAAGAAAGCTGAAAATAGCCTGAAACCGCCTTTCAGGTTAATTTCAGGTACCTGTGATAGAATGGGACGAATGAAAATGACTGAAAAGGAGTTTCAGGTTAATTTCAGGTTACTGACACAAAATGAACATAGGGACCTGATAAACTGAAGCAGAACAACAGACAGAGTGAAGAGAGGAGCAAATCGGATGAATGGAAGAAAAATAGCCGCTTCCATGGCGGTGGTGGCAGCGGCCATGGCTGTGATGCCCATAACGGCAGAGGCTTCGACTAATATTGACCTGAGAAAAAAAGTGATTGGAATATCAGGGATCATGAGTGTATCCAACATGGATTCCACAATTACGAGAGGCGAGTTTGCCAGCATGCTGGTGAACGCGTCTTCCTACAGAAGCACGGTGAGCAGTGTGAGCAACACTTCAGTATTTGCCGATGTGCCGCGAGATCATGCGTATGCGGCGTCGATCAGGATTGCGGCGGAACAGGGGTGGATGACGGGATATTTAGGCGGTAATTTCAAACCGGATGAATCGGTGACGCTTCAGGAAGCCATCAAAGGGGTGCTGGCACTGCTGGGATATGACAATACGGATTTTACCGGAGACCAGACCGGAGCCAGACAGTCCAAATACCATTTCCTGGAGCTGGACGAAAATATGAATAAGAGTCCGGAGGAGGTCCTGATCAAAGAGGACTGCATCAATCTGTTTTATAATCTGTTAAAGACCGACACAAAGGCGGGAACCATGTTCGGAAAGAGCCTGGGCTGTGAACTGACCTCGGATGGAGAGATCAATCCGCTTACCATGGTGGACAACAGCTTAAAGGGACCGAAGATCGTAAGGAGCAAGAGCCGCCTTTCCGATTATCTGCCGTTTAAACTGAGCGCTGCCAACGTTTACCTCGATGGGTCTCCGATCTCCAACAGCAGCGATGCGATCGCAGCAGCGCTGGAGAATGATAACGGAGTTCTTGTATATTACCATCCGGTATCGAAGACCGTATGGCTGTATACCGTGGGAAGTGAAAATGAGAACGGCCGGTCCGCGGTATACGGCGAGATCACTAATATCATTTATAATTCTGCCGACTTGATGACGCCTGACGCAATCATACTGGATGACGGCAATACGTATGAGCTGGACAGCACCGAGATGAAGTTCGCATTTTCCACGTACGGCGACATGCGGGTGGGAGATACGGTCACTCTGGTCTATTCCGTGACAACGGATAATAACGGCGACGAAACGCGCACCGTGCTCGATTATATTGAAGACTGACAGGAGAGCCTGAAATGAAGAAAATAAGTTTTGGAAACAGGTCAAAAAATGGAAAAAAAACGGGAAAAAAGGGGAAAAAGCTTCTTCTGCTTCTGCTGATCCTGCTTGCTGTTATACTGGGACTATACGCGGCGGTCCGGATGAAGGCGGAGAAGGCGGCCAGTGCAAACACGAAGGAGGTTAAAACTGCGGTGGTGGAGAAGCGTGACATCACCTCGGAGCTGTCGTCTTCAGGAACGATCTCCCCGAAGAATACATACGATATCACCTCTCTCGTGGAAGGCGAGGTGATATCCGCCGATTTTGAAGAGGGGGACCAGGTAGAGGCGGGACAGATCCTGTACCAGATTGACACCTCTTCCATGGAATCGGAGCTGACCAGCGTCAACAATTCTCTGTCAAGGGCACAGGAAAATTATGAGGTGGCTCTGGACGATTATAACACGGCACTGAGCGATTACAGCGGCAATACGTATAAGTCAACCGAGACGGGATACATCAGGACACTATATATCAAGGAAGGCGATAAAGTAAGCTCCAATACGAAAATTGCTGATATTTACGATGACAAGGTCATGAAGATCAAGCTTCCCTTCCTGGCCGGGGAAGCGGCGTTAATCGGTGCGGGGAACGACGCGGTGCTGACGCTGACCGACACGGGAGAACAGCTTACGGGAACGGTCACGGCGGTGAGCAATATGGATGTGACGCTGACCGGCGGCCGGATCGTCCGGTATGTCACTATCGAGGCTGCAAATCCAGGCGGCCTGACTACGGATATGGCCGCTACCGCCACGATCGGGGACTTTATCTGCAGCTCCGAGGGAACGTTTGAGCCGACGCTGGAGACGGTGATGAATGCAGACATCTCATCCAGTGTGGAGGTGGGAAAGCTGCTGGTCAACGAAGGCGATTACGTGGGCAGGGGAACCCCTGTGTTCTCCATGGAATCGAAATCGGCGGAAAAGCTGCTCAGAACCTATAAGGATTCCGTGGAAAAAGCGGAGGAAACGCTGGAATCCGCCAGGAACAAGGTGGACAGCACACAGGATAATTACGATAATTACACGATTACCGCGCCGATCTCCGGTCAGGTGATTACGAAAAATGTCAAGGCAGGCGACAAGGTGGCGAAGAGCAACAGCGGCAGTACGACGCTTGCCGTGATCTACGATATGTCAGGCTATACCTTTGAAATGTCGGTGGATGAGCTGGATGTAAAGGAAGTAGCCGTGGGACAGAGTGTGGTGATTACTGCGGATGCGGTGAGCGGGAAGACGTTTTCCGGCACAGTGACGAATGTGAGTCTGCAGAGTTCCTACTCCAACGGCGTGACCAACTATCCGGTTACGGTAACGCTAAATGACGGCATGGATGAACTTCTGCCGGGCATGAATGTGGACGGCGTCATTATCCTCGATCAGGCGTCGGATGTGCTTACAGTCCCGGCTGATGCACTGATGCGCGGCAACAAGGTCTATGTAAAGGATGGTACGGTAACGGAGGCACAGGGAAATATACCGGCAGGCTTCCGGGCTGTCGACGTAAAGACAGGACTGATCAGCGATGATTACGTGGAAATCACAGAGGGCCTTTCCGAAGGCGATGTGGTCTATGTGGCAGAGTCCACGGTGAACTCGTCCTTCAATATGATGGGAGGCATGCAGGGCGGTCCGGGAGGCATGGGCGGTAATCCGGGCGGCGGCGCTCCGGGAGGCGGAAACAGCGGAGGCAGAAGCGGCGGAAATAACGGCGGCGCGCCCAGGTAAAGGCTGGAGGTAGAGACTTGGAAGAAACATTAATTGAACTGAAGGATATCTATAAGGTCTATGAGATGGGCGATGAAGAGGTGAGAGCCAACGACGGGATCTCCCTGACGATCAACCGCGGCGAATTTGTGGCTATCGTGGGAAAATCGGGAAGCGGAAAATCGACGCTGATGAATATCATCGGGGCTCTGGATGTGCCGAGCTCCGGCGAATACTTACTGGGTGGAAAAGATGTGGGGAGTATGACGGACAATCAGCTGGCAGATATCAGGAACCGGATGATCGGCTTTATTTTCCAGCAGTACAATCTGCTTCCCAAGTTAAATCTTCTGGAAAATGTAGAGCTGCCGCTTCTCTACGCAGGAGCCAGCAACACGGCCCGCCGCATGCGGGCCATGGCTTCGCTGGAGCGTGTGGGACTCGCGGAAAAATGGAGGAATCTTCCGAACCAGCTGTCCGGCGGACAGCAGCAGAGGGTGTCTATCGCCAGGGCTCTGGCAGGGGACCCGTCCCTGATTCTTGCCGATGAGCCCACCGGAGCACTGGATTCCAAGACGAGCCGCAGTGTCCTGGATTTCTTAAAGCAGTTAAACGACGAAGGCAATACCATCGTCATGATCACCCATGACAGCTCCATCGCAATGGAGGCGCGGCGTGTGGTGAGGGTCCATGACGGAAAGATCAACTTTGATGGAGACGTAAATGAATATTCTGCAATCCTTTAAAATGGCAATGAAAAGTATCATGGGTAATAAGATGCGGTCCTTTTTGACCATGCTGGGAATCATCATCGGCGTGGCCTCCGTCATTATCCTGGTGAGCCTGGTGAACGGCCAGATGTCTTATATGACGGAAAGCTTCGCAAGCATGGGGACGAATCAGATCACGGTGAATGTGACCAACCTTTCCACCCGTTCGGTCTCTGTGGATGAGATGTATGAGTTTTACGAGGACAACAGGGATTTATTTGCCCAGATGACACCGAATGTGACCGTATCCACGACCGTGAAGAATGGAACGGAGTCATCGACGTCCACAACCGTGTCCGGAGTCAGCGAGGAGTATCTGGAGATGAAGGATATGGAACTGGAGTCAGGCCGCTTTATCCAGTATTCCGATATCGTATCACGGCAGAAGGTATGTGTGGTCGGATACTACGTGGCATGGGACTTATACGGCGGCGTGGAGAAAGCGATCGATCAGACGATCAAGATTGGCGGGAACGCATTCCGGATCATCGGCGTGGCGGCGAGACAGGACGACGATGAACTGGAATCAGGCGGAAGCGATGATTTCGTATGGATGCCCTACAGCTGTGCCGCGAAAATGACGAGGAATGCCAATATCAGCAGCTATACGTTTGCCACGGCAGATATGAATCATACGGAGGAGGCCAAAACGGCAATCGATGACTTCCTCATGGAAATCTTTAAGGATGACGACTTATACCGGATCACGGCGATGAGCGAGCTCCTGGATTCGCTGAATTCCATGATTGCCATGATGTCCATGCTTCTCGGCGGAATCGCCGGCATTTCCCTGCTGGTAGCGGGCGTGGGAGTCATGAATATCATGCTGGTATCGGTAACCGAGCGGACCAGAGAGATCGGTATCCGCAAGGCCCTGGGGGCGAAGAAGCGGACGATCATGCAGCAGTTCGTCATCGAGGCGGCGGTTACCAGCTCCATCGGCGGTGTGATCGGAATTGTCATCGGATCAGCAGCGACTACGGTCATCGGCACGGCCATGGGGATGAACGCGACGCCGACGCCCAGCGCGGTGGTGGTGTCCTTCAGCGTGTCTGTGGGCATTGGACTGCTGTTTGGGTATATGCCGGCGAATCGGGCGGCGAATTTAAATCCGATTGATGCACTTCGAAGTGAGTGAGAGAGAAACGCCGAAATCGCGGCGGGGAGGCGGAGCCATGGATCTTTCGTGTCCGTCTTGCTTTCTTTTCGCTCGTATCCAGATGCCGGCACACTGAAAGATCCATGGCTCCGCCTCCCCGCCGCGATTTCGGCTGTGTACTGGCTATGCTGGGAAGTAGGGGTTTTTGAGAGCAGGGTTGCAAAGTTGGAATAATGGTGATACTATTTGCATAGTTACAGAAGGAGCAGCTCGCCTGGAGTTACTCCTTTTTAAGAATGATGACATAGAGGAGCTTAGAGGATATGAAGGTTGTGGATATGCACTGTGATACGATTTCTGAACTGTTTTACAGGAAGGAGGAGGGCAGGGGGCATTCGGTATGGAAGAATGACTGCCATGTGGATCTGGAGAGAATGGAGAAGGGGGATTACTGCCTTCAGAATTTCGCTCTGTATACGCCGCTGGATAAGCATGAGCGACCGTTTGAGTACTGCATGAAGCTGGTGGATCTGTTTTACCGGGAGATGGAAGAACAGCGGGAACGGATTGGGATTGTGAGATCGTACAAGGATATTCTGGAGAATCAGAGGCTGGGAAAGATGTCGGCCATGCTGACGATTGAGGAAGGCGGCGTATGCCAGGGGGAAACTGCTTTTTTAAGGGATTTCTACCGGGTAGGCGTGCGGATGATGACGCTTACGTGGAATTTTAAGAACGAGCTGGCCTGGCCGAATATCGTCAGGATAGAAGGGGAGGAGGCGTACTTTGAACCGGATACGGAGCATGGGCTGACGGAGAAAGGGATTGAATTTGTTGAAGAGATGGAACGGCTGGGGATGATTCTGGATGTGTCCCATCTGTCGGATGCGGGGATCCTGGATGTGTTCCGGTATACGAAGAAGCCGTTTGTGGCAAGCCATTCCAATGCGAGGGCGGTTTCCTCCAATCCCAGAAATTTAACGGATGAGATGGTTAAGATGCTTTCGGAACGGGGAGGGGTGGCCGGTATCAATTACTGCGCGGATTTTCTGCATGACTGGCAGAAAGGGGAACATGCGGTGAGCCGGGTAGATGACATGATTTTACATATGAAACATATGAAGAAAATCGGCGGAATTCAGTGCATCGGTCTGGGGTCCGATTTCGATGGAATCGGCGGGGACTTAGAACTGAAATCTCCGGAAGACTTACCGGTGCTGGAACAGGCCATGAGAAGGGCCGGCTTTACGGAATCAGAGATTGAAGCCGTGTTCTTTCGGAATGTACTTCGTGTATACAAAGAAATTCTAAAGTAAGACAAAATTTTACATAGATTTTACATTCCCGTGCATCATACTTTACATAGATTTGATATAGTACTTACATAATCAATCAAATCATTTCATGAAATCCGGGAGGGGACTATGTCAATCACTGATGTACAGATGCTGTTTCAATTTGTCGGGGGACTGGGAATGTTTCTCTATGGCATGAACGCCATGGCGGACGGACTGCAGAAATCTGCGGGACACCGCATGCAGCAGCTGTTGGGAGCATTAACGAAGAACCGCCTGATGGGCGTGATTCTGGGAGCGGGAATCACAGCCATTATTCAGAGCAGTTCCGCCACTACGGTTATGGTCGTCGGCTTTGTAAATGCCGGGATTATGAATCTTGGGCAGGCGGTCGGCATTATCATGGGCGCCAATATCGGAACCACGGTGACCAGCTGGATCGTATCCATGAGCGAGTGGGGCGAGATGCTGAAGCCGGAATTCTTTGCCCCGGCCCTGGTGGGTGTGGGAGCAATCATGACGCTGTTTTGTAAGAACAGCAGGAAAAAGCAGGTGGGAGAGATTCTGGTGGGCTTCGGCGTGCTGTTTATCGGTCTCACGTTTATGTCGGCTGCCATCACCCCATACCGCAATGCTCCGATTTTTGCGCAGGCGTTTACCGTACTTGGAAGAAATCCGTTTCTTGGCATTCTGGCGGGAGCTGCAGTAACGGGAATTATCCAGAGCTCTTCCGCCTCCGTAGGGATTTTGCAGACGCTGGCGTTAAATGGAATCGTGAACTGGCAGTCTGCCATCTTTATTACGCTGGGACAGAATATCGGTACGTGCGTGACGGCGCTTCTGTCCAGCGTGGGAGCCAATAAGACGGCGAAGCAGGCAGCAGGGATCCATCTCATGTTTAATACGGTGGGAGCCATTTTTTTCGGAATCGTCATGTATATCGTTTTTAAACTGAATCTGGTGTTTGCGTCTTCCACGATCAGCAGTGTGGAGATCTCCATATTCCATACGGTGTTTAATGTAAGCAATACCCTTCTGCTGTTCCCGTTTGCGGGCTTCCTGGTTAAGGCCTCAAGCCTGCTGGTCAGAGACGGTAAAAGCGGGAAGGCGGAGACAGAGGGCTCCCAGATGCAGCGCCATCTCGATGAGAGAATTTTAGAGACGCCATCTTTTGCGATTGAAAATGCCACTCAGGAAGTTATTAATATGGGAAAAGCAGCGCTGGAGAATTTTGATATTGCAGCGGCGGCTTTGCTGGATAACAGCAGGGCGGAAGCGGAACAGGTGGAGAAGCTGGAAGCAAAGATCAACCAGTATGAAAAGCTGCTTACATCGTATCTGGTAAAAATTAATAACCAGTCGTTAAACGAGGAACAGCATCTTCTGGTTAAGAATCTGTTTTATACGGTCAGCAACTTTGAACGGGTCAGCGACCACTGTGAAAACTTATCGGAACTGGCGGTGGAGAAGGCGGACAAAAATATCGAATTCTCAGAGGATGCGGCAGAAGAGATGAAAGAGATGATAAAGACCGTCCGCGCTGCTCTGGAACACGCCATCAAAGCGAGAGCCGGAGCAGGCATGTCTGAGGTAAGGGCAGTGGTACAGAGCGAGGAGAACGTGGACATGCTGGAGGAAGAGCTGAGAGAACGCCATATTGAGCGTCTGTCCAGTCATAAGTGTACGCCGGAAAACGGTATTGTCTTCCTGGAAGCCTTAAGCAACCTGGAACGGATTTCGGACCACGCCCACAACATTGCGGGGTTCGTGAGAGATGAGATGTAGGAGGCAAGTATGGAAAGAATCTATGTAGTAGAAGATGACGACAATATCAGGGATCTGATCCGGATTGCCCTGGAAGGCTTCGGTTACGTGGTTTCCGCCTTTGAGATGGCGGAAGACGCCCTTAAAAATATCGAGGCAGATCAGCCGGACCTGGCGGTGTTTGACCTGATGCTTCCGGGTATGGATGGCTTGAGCGCCATTAAAAAAATACGGAAAAATGACTCGCTGGCAGACATGCCCATCATCATTCTGACTGCTAAAGACAGAGAGTTCGATAAGGTGGCAGGACTGGATGGCGGGGCCGACGATTATATGACAAAGCCTTTCGGCGTCATGGAGCTGGCGGCCAGAATCAGAAGTCTGCTTCGCCGCAGGGCCAGGAACCAGGCTGATGAGGAGATTTTAGAGAAGTACGGAATCAGTTTAAATAAGAAGACAAGAGAAGTTACGAGCCGTGGGAAAAAGGTGGAGCTGACTTTAAAAGAATATGAGCTGCTCTTATATCTCATGGAAAATCACAGCAGGGTGGCGACCCGGGATGAACTTTTAAACCACATCTGGGGCTACGATTACGACGGAGAGACGAGGACGCTTGACATGCACATCCGCACACTGCGCCAGAAGCTGGGCGAGGAGGGCGCGTTCTGCATCCGCACAGTGCGCGGCGTGGGATACCGCTTTGTGAAGACGGAGGAAGGCTGATATGCGAAAGGCCATATTTGTAAAATTTATTCAGGTAATCCTGGCGGCGCTGGTTTTAAGCAGCGCCATCTTTTATATTGCAGCCAGCAGCGCACTCTTAAAAAACTCCAGAACGGATATGACCTATACGCTGCGCGCCATCGACAGTGTACTCGACTATTCCGGTGATCTGGAGGGAGAGGTGAAGCAGCTGGAGGAAACCGTCAGCGACAACAGCAGCCGTTTTACTGTGATCAGAAAGGATGGAAGCGTCGCTGCCGATACCGGCATGGTGGATACCTCCTCCATGGATAACCACCTGGACCGGGAGGAGATTAAGGAAGCGCTGGAATCGGGAAGCGGTTCATCCCGGCGGTATTCTGATACGCTGAAGAAAAATATGCTGTATGTGGCCTGCGTATCCGATCACTCCGATTATATTCTGCGCATGGCGGTTCCCTTTACCGGATTTAAGGAGTATCTGGTGCTTCTCCTTCCTGCAATCTGGCTCAGCTTTCTGGTGGCGATTATGTATTCTGCCTGCTCGGCCGACAGTTTTGCGGCCTCTGTCACGAAGCCGCTTAAGGAAATATCGCAGGAGATGCTGAAGGTCAACGGGGACTACACGGAACTGACCTTTGAAACGTACCAGTATCCGGAAATCAATATTATTGCGGAGACGACGACGGAAATGTCAAAAAACGTCAAAGAATATTTGAACCAGATTGAACTGGAACGTCAGATCCGGCAGGAATTCTTCAGCAACGCTTCCCACGAGCTGAAGACGCCGATCACGTCGGTTCAGGGCTATGCGGAGCTGCTGGAGAGCGGAATTATCCAGGATGAGGATCAGAAGATGGATTTCGTCCGGCGGATCAAAAAAGAGGCGGTCCATATGACCAGCCTGATCAACGATATTCTGATGATTTCCAGGCTGGAGACGAAGGAGGCAGAGGTCGTGTGTCAGGACGTTCGAATGGCCATCGTTCTGGATGACGTCCTGGAATCGCTGAAGCCGCTGGCCGCCTTCCACGAGGTTCTGGTCCACGCGGAATGCAAGCCGCTCTGCATCTACGCAAACGCGCGCCAGATGACGGAGCTTCTGGGCAATCTGCTCAGCAACGCCATCAAATACAACAAACCCGGCGGTGAGGTCTGGGTAACGATTACGGAAGAAAACAGGGAAATGATCATACGCGTGAGGGATAACGGCATGGGAATTCCCAAAGAATCCCTGGGACGCATCTTCGAACGGTTCTACCGGGTGGACAAGGGGAGAAGCCGCAAGCAGGGAGGAACCGGCCTTGGATTATCCATTGTAAAGCACATCGTAAGCTTCTATCATGGAACCATTGCAGTACAGTCTGAACTGGAGGCGGGGACAGAATTTACGGTAAAGATTCCAATTTGACAGATTTTGTGATAGAATGAAGAAGGCTAATCACAAAAGGAGGTGTGCGGAGTATGAATCAATTTGTATTAACATGCTGTTCTACGGCAGATATGAAGAAAGAATATTTTGACGAGCGTCAGATTCCCTATGTCTGCTTCCACTACTTAATGGACGGGGTGTCCTACCCGGACGATTTGGGACAGAGCATGCCGTTTGATGAGTTTTACAACAGGATTTCAAAAGGTGCCATGCCGACGACATCACAGGTCAATGTGGCTGAGTTCCATGATTTTTTTGGAGCTATATTAGAGGAGGGAAAGGACATTCTGCATATCAGTCTTTCCTCCGGTATTTCAGGAACCTATAATTCCGCCTGCAGCGCGGTGGAAGAACTGAGAGAAGAGTATCCGGACCGGAAGATTCTGGTTGTGGACTCGCTGGGAGCGTCTTCCGGCTACGGACTGCTGGTGGATGCAGCAGCGGATCTGCGTGATCAGGGCCTTTCGCTGGAAGAGGTCTACCGGATCACGATGGAACGGAGACTTCACGTACATCACTGGTTCTTTTCCACGGATCTTACCAGTTTCAAGAGGGGCGGCCGTATTTCGGCAACCTCGGCCATGCTGGGAACCGTACTAAACATATGCCCGCTGATGAACATGGATCACGAGGGACATTTAATTCCGCGCCAGAAGATCAGAACGAAGAAAAAGGCGATGCAGGAAGCGGTCAGGATGATGGAACTGCACGCGGAGGGAAAGACCGGATACAAAGGGAAATGTTTTATCTCCTGTTCCGCCTGCGGCGGCGACGCAAGGGCCGTGGCAGATCTTGTGGAGGCGCGCTTCCCGGAGCTGGACGGAAGCGTGCTGATCAACAGCATTGGAACCGTGATCGGTGCCCATACGGGGCCGGGAACCGTGGCTCTGTTCTTTTTCGGTGATGAGAGAAAGGATTGAAAAAGAGCAGACTGTGACAGAGGCATTATCTGGCAGTATTTTTACCGCCCATACCGGGTATCTGGTATGGGCGCTTTTTTTGATTATCACAGTAACACGTTTTTGGGATAATCAAAAATAGTTGACTATCCAACTATTTTGTGATATAGTAAATCGTTGGATATCCAACCATTTAAGGAGGTGAAGGATGGGGACGAAAAATTATATCAGCAGAGGCGTATCCATGATATACCGGCAGGGAAACCGTTTTTGTGACAGGAAGCTGGCAGAGTACCATATTGGAAGCGGGCAGAATTATTTTCTGACCTGTATTTATGAGCATCAGGGCATTAATATGTATGAACTGGCTCAGCTGGGGCATTTCGACAAGGGGACTGTGACAAAAGGGATTCAAAAACTGGAAGAGCAGGGCTACATCCGTATGCAGGCTGATGAGGCGGACAAACGAATCCGGCATCTGTACACAACAGAAAAAGCGGCTCCTATCCTGGAACGGCTTTATGAAATCAGAAGAGAGTGGAATCAGATTCTGACAGAAGGGCTGACGGCGGAAGAGAGTGCACAGGCAGAACAATTGATTAGTAAGATGGCTGAAAATGCGTGGAAGTGCATGAATGAAAGGGAGTCAGATTAGAATGAATGAAAAAACAGGATTAAAGAAAGAAAACCCATTGGGGACAGAGCCGGTAGGAAAGCTGCTGCTGGCATTTTCTGTCCCTTCGATTATCTCATGTCTGGTCAATTCGATTTATAATATCGTAGACCAGATTTTTATTGGCCAGGGAGTCGGCTATCTGGGAAATGCCGCCACAACGGTGTCGTTTCCCATGATGACGATTGTCATGGCATTTGCAACTCTGTTAGGGTCCGGAGGCAGCGCTTACACCGCCATTAAGCTGGGCGAAAGAGATGAAAAAGAAGCGAATCTGACGCTGAATAATTTATTTTCCCTCTCTGTCGGAGTGGGAATTATAGTGGCCCTGCTGGGACTGATATTTTTGGATCCGATGCTCCGTATGTTCGGTGCTACGGATACGGTCCTGCCGTATGCCAGGGATTACGCTTCGATCGTGCTGATGGGCGTTCCGTTCAGCGTGCTGGGAATTACCATGTCCAACATGGCGAGAACCGACGGAAATCCCCGTCTGTCCATGTATGGAATTTTAATCGGTGCAGTGTTAAACACGATTCTGGATCCGATCTATATCTTCGTTTTTCACTGGGGCGTCAAAGGGGCGGCAGTAGCCACCATCACTTCGCAGATATTATCCGCTCTGATTCTCTGCCTCTATTTCTGGAAAAAAGGGAATATGCGTTTTAAATTCAAGCTGATGAAGCCTGTTCCTCGGGTGTGCGGCAGAGCCATGACTCTGGGGGCTTCCTCGGGAATTACCCAGCTGGTGGCCTGTGTGATGCAGGTGGTGATGAATAATTCGCTGGTTCATTATGGAAACTTAAGCGAAGTGACTGGCGATGTGGCCCTCAGCGCCATGGGGATCGTTATGAAGATCGTCATGATTCTGGGCTCCTTCTGTATTGGAATCGGAGTCGGTTCCCAGCCGATTCTGGGCTTCAATTACGGAGCAGGAAAATACGACAGAATCCGGTCTGCATACGGTAAGGCAGTGGTTTCTGCTACCGTGTCCATCTCCATAGGCTGGCTTATATGCCAGACGATGCCTCACATGATTTTAAGATTGTTTGGAAGCGGCAACGCCCAGTTTACACAGTTTGCCGTAAAATGTATGCGGATTTATCTGGGCGGAGTCTTCTGTTCCGGTTTCCAGATCGTATCCACTAACTATTTCCAGGCGACGGGTCAGCCTTTGAAGGCGTCAATTCTGTCTATGATGCGTCAGCTGATCTTATTAATTCCGCTGCTTTTAATACTTCCGCTGTTTTTCGGCCTGGATGGAATCCTGTATGCCGGACCGGTGGCGGACGTCGGTTCCGCTGTGATTGTGGCGTGCTTTATCGTGCCGGAAATGAAAAAACTAAACGGGCTGGTTCGTGAAGAGACGCGGACAACTGCAACCGGTACTTTGACCTGACACTGGAGGAACGGAAGATGAAGTTTGATGTAAAGAAACTGGTGGTCAGCGGTATGCTGACCGCTGTAGCTGTGGCACTGTCCACCTTTTCCATACCGATCGGAGCGTCGAGGTGTTTCCCGGTTCAGCATATGGTGAACGTCATGGCGGGAGTGTTTTTGGGGCCGGTTTACAGTGTGGCCATCGCATTTTGTACTTCCCTCATCAGAAATCTGCTTGGAACGGGAAGTCTTCTTGCATTCCCGGGAAGCATGGTGGGGGCGCTGCTTTGCGGGCTGGCCTACCGCTGCACTGGAAAACTGACCGCTGCCTGTGCGGCTGAGATCATCGGCACCGGCTTCCTGGGAGCAGCGCTCTGTTATCCGGTTGCCGCTGTTCTTATGGGAAAAGAGGTTGCCCTGTTTTTCTATGTAGTGCCGTTTTTGATGAGTACGCTGTGCGGAACTGCAATCGCTGCGGTTCTGATCGGTGTTCTTTGCCGTTCCGGGGCCTTTGGATATTTAAAACGCCAGATTGCGGCAAAAAAATAGGCGGAGATTTACTCTCCGCCGGTAATACGCGCGATCATACGGTTGGGGAGGCAGATAATGGCTTCCCCGTTCCGTCGGATCGTTCCCTGATTGACACAGACCTTATCCGGGCAGCTGGCCTCGGTGACGTGAACCGTTCCGTCCTTGATGACGATGTGGTTCGTCCCCCCGTTCCAGCCTTCAACGGTAAGCTCGGTGTCTTTATTTAAATCAAGTGTTTCTATTACGGTTCCATCGACTGATATTTCTACTTTTGCAGGCGGTTTTGAAAATAGAATCCGTGATCCTGCATAGAGGACTGCGGAAACCGCCAAAATAACCAGGATCATAACCAGTTCTTTTTTCTTCATTTTTCTATTTTTATTCTCTGTACTCATAATTCGCTTCCTGTTCTCTGTACTTTTAAGCGCTGCTGTGATGAATTAGCATAATAAAGCGTGTTTTACTTGCATATATTTCCAATTCTTCGACAATTGCCCTTCATAGTATAACACAATTTCCAGAATTATACATGAAGTTATAAAAATTTTATAAAATAATCAAAAATCATTAAAAAAACCATTGCTTGAAGCATTAAGAATATGTTAAAATAAAAACAAAGTAGCAAATCGTACATTTCAGGAGGAAATCATGAATAAAGGCAGTTTGGATACGAAGAAAAAGGGACTGATCGGGCTGGGTGCGCTGGTGGTTCTGGCGGGAGCAACAATACTGGGATCCGATCCGCTTTACAAGGCAATTGATGACATGGCGCGTCCTGCGATCTATACGGCGGGAACGTATACAGCGTCTGCACGCGGATACGGCGGACCTGTAACAGTAACTGTTAAGGTTTCCACAAAGGCGATCGAGTCGATCGATGTAGTGGGAGAGAAAGAGACACTTTTGGATCAGGTAGTACCTTCCCTTCCGGATGCAATTATCGGCAAGCAGACGCTGGATATGGATGCGGTTTCCGGCGCCACACTCAGCAGCAACGCAATTATAAAAGCAGTGGAGAAGGCTCTTGCCGAAGCCAGAGGCGAAGCCGTGGAGGAAGAGACGACAAAGGCGGAGGAATCCGCAGCGACAGGCTGGAATGACGGTACATATTCCTATGAAGCTCCTGAATTCGATGACAACGGATACAAGGATCTGGTGAATATGACCATCAAAGACGGCAAGATCACCGCGCTTTCCTGGGACTGCGTGGATAAGGACGGCAAGCTGAAGAGCCAGCTTTCCATGGATGGCCAGTACGTCATGACGGAGGATGGCCCGAAGTGGTATGAGCAGGCGGATGCCGTAGTGAAATACGTGCTGGAGAATCAGTCTCTGGACGGTCTGATCAATGAAGAAGGCTATACCGATACCGTATCTTCCGTAAGCATCAATTTATACGGTTTCGTAAACGGTGTGAAGGACTGTCTGAAGCAGGCGGCCGGAGAAGGCAAAACACAGGCTGGCTGGAACGACGGATCTTACTCTTATGAAGCACCGGAGTTTGACAGCAATGGATACAAGGACCAGGTGTCCATGACTGTAAAAGGCGGCAGGATTACGGCGCTTACCTGGGACTGCGTGGATAAGGACGGCAAACTGAAGAGCAATCTGTCCATGAACGGCGAGTATGTGATGACGGAGGATGGACCGAAGTGGCATGAGCAGGCGGATGCCGTAGTGAAGTACGTGCTGGCGAACCAGTCTCTGGACGGCCTGATCAACGCGGATGGCTATACCGACACGGTAGCCTCCGTAAGCATTAACTTATACGGTTTTGTGAACGGTGTGAAGGACTGTCTGAAGCAGGCGGCCGGAGAAGCCAAAGCACAGGCCGGCTGGAATGACGGCTCTTATTCTTATGAAGCGCCGGAATTTGACAGCAACGGATACAAAGATCAGGTAGCCATGACCATTGAGGGCGGCAGGATTACGGCACTTACCTGGGACTGTGTGGATAAGGACGGCAAACTGAAGAGCAACCTGTCCATGAACGGCGAGTATGTGATGACGGAGGATGGACCGAAGTGGCACGAGCAGGCGGAAGCCGTAGTGAAATACGTGCTGGAAAATCAGTCTCTTGATCACTTGATCGACGCGGATGGCTATACTGACACGGTGGCGTCTGTAAGCATTAACTTATATGGATTTGTAAATGGAGTGAAGGACTGTCTGCGTCAGGCGTCTGAGGGGACCGCGGCTAAGAGCAGCTGGAGCGACGGAACCTTTTCCTATGAGGCTCCGGAATTCGACAGCAATGGATACAAGGATCAGGTTTCCATGACTGTGAAAGACGGAAAGATGACGGCTCTCACCTGGGACTGTGTGGATAAGGAAGGAAAGAAAAAGAGCAACCTTTCCATGGATGGCGAGTATGTGATGACGGAAGACGGCCCGAAGTGGCATGAACAGGCGGATGCCGTAGTAAAATACGTGCTGGAGAACCAGTCTCTCGACGGCCTGATCAATGAGGATGGCTATACGGATACTGTGGCTTCCGTGAGCATCAATTTATACGGCTTTGTCGGCGGCGTGGAGGACTGTCTCCGCCAGTCGTCAGAAGGCAGTGCCGCGGCGGCTTCTGCAAGTGCGGTGAAGGACGGAAGCTACTCCTACGAGTCTCCGGAATTTGACGGCAATGGCTATAAGGATCAGGTTTCCATGACGATCAAAGATGGTAAGATCACAGCGCTCACCTGGGACTGCGTCGATAAAGACGGAAAGAAAAAGAGCAATCTGTCCATGAACGGCGAGTATGTGATGACAGAGGACGGCCCGAAGTGGCATGAGCAGGCGGAGTCTGTGGTAGCCTATGTTCTGGAGAACCAGTCTCTGGACGGTCTGATCAATGAGGATGGCTATACGGATGCCATAGCCTCCGTAAGCATCAATTTATACGGATTTACAGGCGGTGTGGAAGACTGTTTGAAGCAGGCTTCCAGATAAGCAGTTAGGATTGATGAAATTTAAAACAATTGCCGGACTTTTCGAAGTCTGGCAATTGTATTTTATACAGAAAGTATGGTAAGATGGTAGGCGGTAGAAACAGATACCGCGCGTAAGCGGTATAAGACGGCTGCTTACGTGCTTGGAAGCAGGAGGTAAGATGATGACAGGAAAGACGGAGCAAAGCCCTGCTCATAAGACGGCGCTCTACGGCATGCTGATTGCACTCGCCTTTGTACTGAGCTTTGTCGAGACGCTGATCCCCATTTCCCTTGGGGTTCCGGGCGTAAAGCTGGGACTTGCCAATCTGGTGACGGTCGTGGGCCTCTACACAGTTGGAATTTACGGAACCGTAGCCGTTTCCATGATCAGGATCGTGCTGGTGGCGTTTACCTTTGGAAATGTCTTTAGTATGCTGTACAGCCTCGGCGGCTGGGGGCTGAGTATTCTTTTGATGATCCTGTGTAAGAAGCGGGAGTGGTTCAGCTCAGTGGGAATCAGCGTCATCGGCGGAGTGGGCCACAATATCGGCCAGCTCTGCGTGGCAGCTCTGGTGGTGAAGCAGGCGGGGGTATTTATTTATCTGCCTGTGCTCCTGATTGCGGGAACGGCAGCCGGTCTTGTGATTGGCCTCGTCGGAGGGATGATTGTGGAACGCCTTTTGCGCTTTATAAAAAAATTATAGGAAAAACAAAGGATATCGTATTGTTTTACGTGTTCCCTCAAGTTATAATAGAGGGAACACAGTCATGAAGAAAACAGGAGGGATTGGGATGATTTATGAGGCAATAAAGAAACTGGTGCAGTACGGAATGGATACAGGGCTGATTACTGAGGTCGACAGGATCTATGCCACGAACCAGATTCTTGACGTGATGCGGATGGACGAGTATGAGGAACCGGAGGGTGAGTTAAGTGAGACCGACTTGGAATCCGTTTTAAAGGAATTGCTGGATTATGCCCATGAGACAGGCGTTCTGCCGGAGGACAGCATTACATACCGGGATTTATTTGATACAAAACTGATGAACTGCCTGATGCCGAGACCTGGTGAGATCGAGAAGAAATTCTGGGACATCTATAACGGGGAATCTCCGGAGGCAGCCACGGATTATTATTATAACCTGAGTCAGGATTCCGATTACATCAGACGGTACCGCATCAAAAAGGATATGAGATGGGTGGCGGCCACGAAGTATGGCGATCTTGACATTACCGTCAACTTATCCAAGCCTGAGAAGGATCCGAAAGCCATTGCGGCGGCAAAGCTGGCGAAGCAGAGCGGTTATCCCAAGTGTCAGCTCTGTATGGAGAACGAGGGCTATGCCGGGAGAACGAATCATCCCGCCCGGAACAACCACAGGATCATTCGTCTGAAAATTAACGACAGCAGATGGGGCTTTCAGTACTCCCCTTACGTTTACTATAACGAACACTGCATTGTGTTTAACGGCCAGCATATTCCGATGAAGATTGAGAAGGACACCTTTGTCAAGCTGTTTGATTTCGTCAAACTGTTCCCCCACTACTTCCTGGGCTCCAACGCGGATCTCCCGATCGTGGGCGGTTCCATCCTGTCCCATGACCATTTCCAGGGCGGCAATTATACCTTTGCCATGGCGAAGGCGCCGATTGAGAAGTATTACGAGATGGAGGATTTCCCGGGCGTGGAAGCCGGCATTGTGAAATGGCCGATGGCTGTCTTAAGAACCCGCAGCAAGAATCCGGATGACTTAATCCGGCTGGGAGACCGGGTTCTGCAGGCGTGGAGAGGCTATACAGACGAGGAGGCATTTATTTACGCGGAGACCGGCGGGGAACCGCATAACACAATCACCCCCATCGCCAGGAAAAAGGGCGATATGTACGAACTGGACCTGGTGCTCCGGAACAATATTACGACGGAAGAGTATCCGCTGGGCGTTTACCATCCGCATCAGGAGCTCCATCATATCAAGAAGGAGAATATCGGTTTAATCGAGGTTATGGGACTGGCGGTCCTTCCTTCCAGACTGAAGGATGAGCTGAGCCTTCTGGCCGGGTATATTCTGGAAAAGAAGGATATCCGCAGCAATGAAATGATCGAAAAACATGCGGACTGGGTGGAGGAATTCCTGCCGAATTATCCGGAGATCACGAAGGAAACCATCGACGAGATTCTTCAGAAGGAAGTAGGCCTTGTATTCGAGCGCGTCCTTGAGGATGCGGGCGTCTATAAGTGTGACGAGAAGGGAAGAGCCGCGTTTGGGCGTTTCCTTCACAGTACAGGCTTTGTGGAAGCCTGAAGTGATATAAACTGACTTTTGCAGGCTGATCCGGCCACAGACATACTATTGTGGCCGGGTCAGCCTGTTTGGTGTTTGTAATTGTAATCTGATTGCGCTATATTCTATTGGGAATGAGAGGTATGCCTCTCATTTACTAGCGTGATAAAAGGGGGACCGGCTGGAAGAAAAGGCCGGGGATGACAGACAAAGTCATGAAACAGATTGAAAACAAAACACTCAGAACACTGGCGGAGTATGGGATCATAACAGGAAGTATCTGGATTATGGTCATCGGAATTTATTTCTTCAAATTCCCGAATAATTTTGCTTTCGGAGGTGTCACGGGTTTTGCCACGGTAGTAAGTGCGGTGACTCACTGGTCGGCAAGTCAGTTTACGACGATTGTCAATATGGCGCTTTTAGTGGCCGGTTTTATTTTTTTAGGGCGCGGATTTGGCGTGAAGACGGTTTACGCCAGCATCCTGATGTCATTTACCCTCTCATTTTTAGAACGGACGTGCCCGATGGTCCGCCCGCTGACCAGAGAGCCTCTGCTGGAACTGATCTTTGCGATTCTGCTTCCGGGAGTCGGCTCGGCGCTCCTGTTTCATATCGGCGCCTCCAGCGGCGGAACCGATATCGTGGCGATGATTCTGAAAAAGTATACGAGCTGCAACATTGGCACGGTGCTGCTTGTTGTGGATATGGCTGCAGTGATTATGGCGTTCTTTGTATTCGGACCGGAGACGGGACTGTTTTCCTCCCTCGGACTTATGGCAAAATCACTGGTCATTGACGATGTGATCGAGAATATCAATCTTTGTAAATGCTTCAGCATCATTTGTGACGATCCGGGGCCGATCTGCGACTATATAATTAATGGTCTGAACCGGAGCGCGACGGTGTATGAGGCGCAGGGAGCGTTTACCCATCACCGGAAGACCGTGGTTCTGACCACCATGAAGCGGTCCCAGGCATTAAAACTCAGAAACTATATCAGGCGAGTGGAACCCAGCGCCTTTATTCTGATTTCCAATTCCAGCGAGATTATAGGAAACGGATTTCTGGCCGGGTAAAAAGTGATAAAACCATTTCTCTGTTTTCGGCATTTTTAACAAAAATACACTTTAATGCGTTAAACACACATAAAATTAATGCGATGAAATTGACGGGGCGGATTTTTTGTAGTATGATACCAATTAAGTTCAGATCGAACGAGATTTGTGAAGAAGAGGAGAGAATGGTTATGAAAAAAACAGCAAAAGCGGCATCACTCATCCTGGTGGGAGCCATGATGATGTCCTTAACGGCATGCGGCAGCAAGCCGGCAGAGACAACGAAGGCGCCTGAGACAACGACAGCAGAAGCGGCTTCCTCCGCGGCTGACACGGAGGCAGAAGAGACAACTGCGGAAGCGGCTAAGACGGATGATGGAAAGCAGTTTAAGATCGGCGTACTTCAGCTGGTACAGCACTCCGCACTGGATGCGGCAAACAAGGGATTTATCCAGGCGCTTGATGACGCCGGAATTAACTATACGGTGGATCAGCAGAACGCCTCCGGCGATCAGCCGACCTGTCAGACCATCGCCAGCAAGCTGGTGAATGACGGCGACGATCTGATTCTTGCGATTGCGACTCCGGCTGCACAGGCTGTTGCCGGTGCAACGACGGATATTCCGGTTCTGATTACTGCGGTAACGGATCCTGCGGAATCTGATCTGGTTGCAAGCAACGACGTTCCCGGCGGTAATGTCAGCGGCACTTCTGACTTAACTCCGGTAAAGGAGCAGATCGATTTATTAAAGCAGATTCTTCCGGATGCGCAGACGGTTGGCGTCCTTTACTGTTCAGCGGAATCCAATTCTGAGATCCAGGCCAAGATGGCCAGAGAAGCGATCGAAGCGAAGGGAATGAAAGCGGTTGACTACACGGTTTCGAATTCCAACGAGCTTCAGACGGTTGTTACTTCCATGGTAGGTAATGTGGATGCGATCTACGCTCCGACAGACAACACCATTGCAGCTGGCATGGCGACTGTCGGCATGGTAGCGATTGATAACGGAATTCCGGTTATCTGCGGGGAAGAAGGCATGGTGGACGCCGGCGGATTGGCTACATATGGAATTGACTACTTCCAGCTGGGATACTTGACCGGCCAGCAGGCAGTCAGAGTTCTGACAGAGGGAGCTGATATCTCTCAGATGCCGATCGAATATCTGCCGGCAGATAAGTGCAATCTGACTGTCAACGAAGATACGGCGGCGGCGCTTAACATCGACGTATCCGGTCTCAAATAAGAGAATATTTTTAAGCAGGCAGATGCCAGCGGTGGCAGGCATCTGTCTGTTTCTACATAAATGCTTTACATAAAGAATGCGGGAGTGTATTCTTTATGTAAGGCATTTATGAGCGTTATCATGAGCGCTTAAGACTGATTATGCCGGAAAGATAAAGATGCGGAGGAATGGTTGAATGAACGGTTTACTGGTATCCCTTCAGGACGCGGTAGTGCAGGGAGTTTTATGGGGAATTATGGTACTGGGGGTTTACATTACTTACAAGCTTTTGGATATCGCCGATTTAACGGTGGATGGAAGCTTTGCCCTGGGCGGCTGTGTCTGTGCCGTTATGGTGTTAAACAAAGGGGTGGATCCCTGGATCGCCCTGATTATAGCGGCAGTAGCCGGTATGGCGGCAGGAGCGGTGACGGGATTCTTACATACGGTGTTTGAGATACCTGCGATTCTTGCAGGAATTCTGACGCAGATCGGGCTGTGGTCCATCAATCTGCGGATCATGGGCGGCAAGAGCAATGTGCCGCTGTTAAAGACCGATACGATCTTCTCCAAAATTATAGGCTGGACAGGAATCAACAAACAGCTTGCGTCCCTTCTGCTGGGAATTGGAGTCGCTGTATTGATGATCGCTTTTCTGTACTGGTTCTTTGGTACGGAGATCGGAAGCGCCATGCGGGCTACCGGCAATAATGAAGCGATGATCCGGGCCCAGGGGGTGAACACGAACTGGACCAAGCTGCTGGCGCTGACCATCAGCAACGGCCTCGTAGGCTTATCCGGCGCTCTTGTATGCCAGAGCCAGAAGTACGCGGACATCGGCATGGGAACCGGCGCGATCGTGATCGGTCTGGCCGCCATTGTCATCGGTGATGTATTGATGGGACGGCTTCGTTCCTTTGGCAGCAAGCTGACCTCGGCTGTCGTAGGTTCTGTCATTTACTTTGTAATCCGCGCAGTGGTACTGAGAATGGGCATGAATGCCAACGATATGAAGCTGCTTTCCGCAGTGATCGTTGCAGTTGCTCTCTGTGTTCCTGTCGTGGTAAGAAAATGGCGTCTTAAAAAAGCTTACACGGAAGGGGGAGAATAAGCATGCTGGAAATTAAAAATGTCCGAAAGACTTTTAACAAGAATACAATCAATGAGAAAAAAGCGTTAAACGGAATTAACCTGCATCTGGATGAGGGAGATTTTGTAACGGTTATCGGCGGCAACGGCGCTGGAAAATCCACGATGCTCAACATGATTGCAGGTGTCTATCCCATCGACTCCGGAAAGATTGAGATCGACGGAGTCAATATTTCCAGGGAACCGGAATATAAACGTGCCCGCTACATCGGCAGAGTCTTCCAGGACCCTATGATGGGCACGGCTGCGGGGATGGAGATTCAGGAAAATATGGCTCTCGCATTCCGGCGCGGCCAGAGGCGCGGTCTGGGCTGGGGGATCAAGGCCAATGAAAAGGACTTCTACCACGATGCATTGATGAAGCTGGGGCTGGGGCTGCAGACCCGTATGACGAATAAGGTGGGCCTTTTATCCGGCGGCCAGAGGCAGGCGCTGACGCTCCTGATGGCGACGCTTCAGAAACCGAAGCTGCTTCTTCTGGATGAACATACCGCGGCACTGGATCCGAAGACGGCTAAAAAGGTATTGGAGATCACGCAGGAGATCGTGGAGGAGCAGAACTTAACGACCTTAATGATTACACACAACATGAAAGATGCCATCTCCATTGGTAACCGCCTTGTCATGATGCATGAAGGCAGGATTATCTATGACGTGTCCGGAGACGAGAAGAAAAAGCTGGAGGTAGATGACCTCTTAAAGAAATTCGAAGAAGCAAGCGGTGAGGAGTTTGCCAACGACCGTATGATTCTGGCGAAGTAGCAGCTATCAGTGTGGCTGCCAAAATGAGGCGGCAGGAATTGACCGGAACAGTCCGGCTGGATTCTGCCGCTTTTTTGCTACTGCGGTGCAAGTGGGACACTGCCGCTGTAAATGCGGTTCTGCACCGGGTACATCTGATTATGTTACATAATTGTTACATAATCTTAATAATTATTTATTCTTTCTATATCGCAATTACCGACAAATTATGCTATACTTATGCGGATAGGCTCGTAGTCTGACTTGACAGTTTTAAAAGCCAAAAACGATGATGGAGTGAATATTACAGAATGGAAAACAAAAGCGATAAAAGTGAAAAAAAAGATTACGTTGTTCGTTTGAACAAAGCCAGAAAAAAACGTAATAAGAATGATTACGAAAGATATCTCATTCTGGCGGCGATTGCGATCGTGGTGGTGGTAATCATCATATTTGCCGGGAAGGCCATAGCGAAGCGCGTCTCGGCAGGGGCGGAAAAGACTGCAGCGACAGAAGAGACAGGAAGTCAGGGGGAAGAGTCTGACCAGCTGACGATTGATGCCAAGGAAGCAGAGGAGTCTGAGGCCGAAGCACAGGCAAAGAAGACAGAGGAAGAAAAAAAGGCCGTCGTCGATTCTTACCAGAATCTTGGAATTGTGCAGGTGTCCGGATATCTGAATGTGAGAAAAGAACCGAACACATCGGCGGACATCGTGGGCAAGCTGATGGGAGACAGTGCCTGCGAAATTTTAGACAGTACCCAGGAGGGATGGTACAAGATCTCCTCCGGCGGTATCGAAGGATACATTGATTCCCAGTATGTCCTGACAGGTGACGAAGCGAAGACGAAGGCTTATGACCTTGTTTCACTGCGCGCGATCGTGCAGGTAGATAATTTAAATATCAGAAAAGAGGCCAATACCACATCAGATGTTGTGGGTCAGGGGCTGTTAAACGAGCGGTATGAGGTGATCGATCAGTTGGATGGCTGGGTACAGATTCCCTCCGGTTATATGTCGGCTGATTACGTGAAGCTGGAGTATGCGTTAAATGAGGCCAGAAAACTGGATTTGAAGGCCATGATTTTTAACATGTACAAAAACATAGGAATTTCGGATGTGGACAACTATCTCAACGTGAGAGAAGAGCCCAGCGAGAATGGCAAGATTATCGCCAAGATGCCCAGCAAGGCGGCCGGCAATATTCTTGAGACTACGGACAACGGCTGGTACAAGATCCAGTCTGGCAAGATCACCGGTTACGTAAAATCGGATTACATTCTGACTGGTCAGCCGGCGAAGGATGAGGCGCTGAAGGTTGCAGAACTGATGGCGATTGTGAACACGGATATGCTGAATGCCCGTTCCGAACCGTCTACGGATTCCAAGATATGGACCCAGATTTCCAATAATGAGAAATATCCGGTGTTAAAGCAGATTGACGGCTGGGTGGAGATTGAGCTGGAGGAGGACAGCAACGCTTACGTTGCTTCTGATTACGTGGATGTTCGATATGCGCTTCCTGAAGCAATTAAGTTTTCACCGCTGGAGGAAAAGGCGAATGCTGCCGCTTCTCTCAGAACCCAGATTGTTAATTATGCTCTCCAGTTTTTGGGAAATCCCTATGTATGGGGCGGCACCAGCTTAACAAAAGGAGCAGACTGTTCCGGATTTACCCTTTCCGTATTCGGCCATTTTGGAATCAGCCTTCCCCATTATTCAGGATCACAGGCGAATATGGGAAAAGCAGTGAAATCCAGTGAGATGCGGCCGGGCGATCTGGTGTTCTATGCAAACAGTAAAGGTACTATCAATCATGTTGGAATCTACATCGGAAATGGACAGATTGTTAACGCGGCCAGCCGAAGAAGCGGTATCAAGATCTCTACCTGGAATTACAGAACTCCGGTGAGAATCAGGAATATACTCGGAGATTAAACTGCAATTAAAGTTTTAAAAACAAGAGGAAAAATCTGGACATATACCGCTGAACGTTGTATAATATACCTGCAAAGAAGATAACCTGGACTGGAGGCGATTACATGTCAGATGAAATGATGTTAATTTTGGAAAAACTGGATACCATGAATTACAGCCTTGCGGGAATTGAAGGTAAGGTGGACAATACTCATGAACACCTTTTAAGACTGGAAGAGAGCACGAATGAGCGTTTCATGAAGATGGAAGATCGTTTTGCGGGATTGGAAGATCGTTTTGCGGGATTGGAAGGCCGTTTCGTGGGATTGGAAGGCCGTTTCGTGGGATTGGAAGATCGCTTTGCAGGATTGGAAGATCGCTTTGTAGGATTAGAAGATCGTTTTGCAGGATTGGAAGGCCGTTTCGTGGGATTAGAAGATCGTTTTGCAGGATTGGAAGGCCGTTTCGTAGGATTGGAAGATCGCTTTGTGGGATTGGAAGGCCGTTTCGTGGGATTAGAAGATCGTTTTACACAGTCAGAAGCAGCAACAGATCTGCGTTTTAACCGTGTAGAACAGAAGCTGGAATCAATGGGGCTGATGCTGGAGAACGAAATAAGTAAAAAAATTGATGCTATTGGCGAAGGTCACGATTATCTGAAACGAAATCTGGATGACGCGCTCAGGGTTGAGAAGGATAAGGAGTGGATGGAGCTTAATATCTTGAATCTTAGAATGGATGTCAGGAAAATCAAAGACAAACTTGCTATGGCTTAGCAGACAGATGTTGTCCGGAATACAAAATAAAAGGGGCTGTGAAAAAAGTCCTCTAAAGTAAAAAAGAACGCTTTCAGATATGAAACCTGGAGGCGTTCTTCTTTTTGTGGTAAAATTAAGCTACTATGAATAATAATACCGAAAAATATTATAACAAATAGATAAGTATCTTAAGCCAGAATCCTTACACAAGATGGGACGGCCAGGATATAATCGAGTCAGCATACGAAAGACGATCCTGTTCGGCTTTATGGACACAGGATACGTTTCCCTGCGGGAATTAGAAGACCGGTGCAAAGTGAACCTTCGTTATATGTATCTGATGGATCATGAAACACAAAATGGAAGGGCTGTGAAAAAATGAAATTAGATCAACTCCATTTTTTCACAGCCCCTATATCTTCTTTATTGGTGGCGGTTTCTGTTATAGTTAATCAGACAACCGGCTTTTACAATCTCTTTTTCCTCATCCGTCATCTCGGCTATGTGAAGGTTGATCTCATGGATGGGATTGCCTTCCTCATTTTTGATGACATAAGCAGGAATGTGCTGCATGTCGCCCTCTAAGGCTTTCCGTACACCTGGAACATAGATGAAATCACCGATCTCAAAGGAAGGCTCTTCATCTAACAGGAACGGAAGCATGCCCCAGTTGATGACATTGGAGCGGTAACGCTTGGTAGCGTATTCGTTTGCGATATTGGCAAGACCGCCGAGAACTCTCTGGCAGCTGGCAGCCTGCTCGCGTGCGGAACCGTCGCCTGGCTTGACTGCGTAGATCATACTGCCGATCTCCGTCTCTCTGGCTCTCAATTCGGGCTGGTCTAAGTAAATGCGAAGCGCTTTGAACGCGGCTTCCATCTCTGGATCCGGTTTTAACGGGCATGCGCCGGTTTTGCGGATTTCTTCCAGCTCATTGACCTTTTTGGAACGTCCGACATACTCCGGATCACGTCTGGAAAGTGTAAATTCTGCCAGACCCAGCGGATTGGAGCGATAGGAGGAGGTTTCACCGGAAGGAATCAGTTCATCCGTTGTGGTGACGGGGTCCATGATCTTGGAGCAGACTCTCAGGATAATATTATCGGTCAGGGCGCTCATGGACGGCCAGTCTTTGATATTCGGGCCATAGATCAGCTCCGCATCCGGGTCGGCCTTTCCATATCCCTGGTAAATTCTTCTCTCATAGGAAGTGCCGTCAAATTCGTAAGCCGGTACTTCATAATCGTCGACAATTGCCTCAGCAGATGTGAGGATACCGCCGTTTGCAGCGGTGGCAGCGATCGAGCGGGCATCCATCAGGGCAACACTGGAAATCTGGCCATTACCCGGCTTGGAACCTTCACGGTTCGGGAAGTTCCTTGTGGTGTGGCGAATACTCAGCGTGTTGTTTGCCGGTGTGTCGCCGGCACCGAAGCACGGTCCGCAGAATGCTGTCCGGATGGTAGCACCGGCCGCCATCAGTTCTGTAACGGCTCCTTTCTTCACCAGATCCATATATACCGGCTGTGAGGACGGATATACAGACAGATTAAAGATATCGTTTCCGCAGTTTCTGCCGGACAGGATATGAGCAGCGGTCATAACATTGGAATAATTACCGCCGGCACAGCCTGCGATGACACCCTGCTGGACCAGGAGTTTTCCGTCCACGATCTTATCCGTCAGGGACAGATGGATATTCGGATTGCCCAGGATATGGTCTGCTTCCTTTTCTACGGTTCTTAAAATATCGTCCAGGTTTGCATTCAGTTCGTCGATCTCGTAGGTGTTGCTCGGATGGAACGGAAGAGCGATCATCGGCTTAACGGTGCTTAAATCGATGGATACGACGCCGTCATAATAGGCGATATCCGCCGGGTTCAGCTCTTTGTAAGCATCCTCTCTGCCGTGCAGCTTTAAGTAGTCCCTCGTGTCCTCGTCTGTTTTCCAGATGGAGGAGAGACATGTAGTCTCTGTGGTCATGACATCGACTCCGTTCCGATAATCGGTATCCATAGAGGCGATTCCAGGGCCTACGAATTCCATAACTTTATTTTTCACGTAGCCGTTTTTAAATACGGCGCCTACTATGGCGAGCGCCACGTCATGAGGGCCCACGCCCGGACGCGGTTTTCCTGTCAGATAAATCGCTACGACGCCGGGATAGGTGACGTCATATGTATCGCGAAGCAGCTGCTTCACCAGCTCGCCGCCGCCTTCGCCTACCGCCATGGTACCGAGGGCTCCGTAACGGGTATGGCTGTCGGAACCGAGAATCATGCGACCGCAGCCCGCCATCATTTCACGCATATACTGGTGAATGACCGCGATGTGGGGCGGCACGAAAATCCCGCCGTATTTTTTTGCAGCTGACAGTCCGAAAATGTGGTCGTCTTCATTGATGGTACCGCCTACCGCACACAGGGAGTTGTGGCAGTTCGTCATGACATAGGGAATCGGAAACTCGGTGAGACCTGACGCCCTTGCCGTCTGAATGATCCCGACGAATGTAATGTCATGGGAGGCCATGGAGTCGAAGCGCAGCTTTAAATGCTCCATATTGTCCGCAGTGTTATGTTCCTTCAGGATGGAATAGGCAATCGTGCCCTTTTTCGCCTCTTCTTTTGTTATGTTCTTTCCTGTCAGAGCGACAAGCTTTTCCGCTTCCTGTTCCGGAACCAGTTCGGTACCGTGAATCAGGAAAGCGCCGCCATCATACAATTTTACCATATGCTATCTTTCCTCTCTCTTCTTGTAGGGTGTTGCTTCACCAACGTATTTGAACGCCGGACGCATGATCTTTCCATCATACATTTTGTTTTCGATATTGTGCGCCAGCCAGCCTGCCATACGTGCGCAGACGAAGAGCGGCGTGTACATATCTTCCGGTATCTGTAACATATTATAAGCGAATCCGCTGTAGAAGTCCACATTGTTTGAGAGAGTTTTTCCGTTTCCGGCGAGAGTTTCTTTGGCGACTTTTTCAAATCTTGTCAGGAATTCATATTCATCCTCACGTTTTTTCTGTTTTGCCAGCTTCTCGCAGCAGCTTTTTAATAAGTCGGCACGCGGATCGGAAACCGTGTAGACGGCATGGCCGAGTCCGTATACGAGACCGGTATGATCATAGAAGTCTTTGTCGAGAATTCTCTTGATTACCTGCTTGATCTGTGCGTCAGAGGCCTTTAAACCGATTTCTTTTTCAATGGCGGAGATCATCTCGCTGCAACGGATATTGGCACCGCCGTGTTTCGGTCCTTTTAAGGATCCGATGGATGCGGAGATCGAAGAGTAGATATCGGTTCCGGTGGAGGAAATGACGACATTTGTAAAGGTGGAGTTGTTTCCGCCGCCGTGGTCTGCGTGAATCATCAGCATGACGTCGAGAAGATCAGCCTCCTGCTCGGTGAAGACGCCGTCGCGGCGAAGCATGTAGAGGATGTTCTCGGCAATGGAGTATTCTTCCTTCGGATAGTGGATAATCAGGCTTTCCCGGTCGTAATAGTGAATCTTGTTCTGATAGGCGTAAGCGGCCATGGAGGGAAGTTTTGCCAGAATGCTTACTCCCTTTAACAGTGTCTGGTAAGGATCGACGTTGTCGGGGTCCTCATCATAATTATAGAGAGAAAGGATACTCTGCTGCAGACTGTTCATCAAATTGCGGGATGGGGAACGAAGCAGATTCTTCTCCAGAAACTCATCGGGAAGCGGATAGAAGTGGCGAAGAATTCCGGCAAATTCATTCAGCTCCTTTTTCGAAGGGAGGTATCCGAATAACAGAAGGAATGCGGTTTCTTCAAATCCGTACCGCGCGTTTCCTTTTCCCTTCACCAGATCGCCGATTTCAATACCGCGGTAGAAAAGCTTTCCGGGTACATTGACCTTTTTTCCATCCTGAATCTCGTAGCCGACAACGTCGGATACACGCGTCAAGCCGACCCTGACTCCGGTGCCGTCCTCGTTGCGGAGACCTTTTTTTACGTTGTGTTCCTTGAATAAGTAATTTGGAATATCCGTATAGTTTGAGGATTTACCAAATGTCTGTGCGATGAAGAAGTTGTTCATGCGATATTCTCTCCTTTTCCTGTCGATTCAGTCACAGTCTGCATAATTTTACAGAAAAGCAGCGCGAAGTGATCTCCACGCTGCCTTCCTTGGCATGACTGAAGTGACCGTTTTTATATTGTTCAGTAGTTTACCATGGAAAAGTATCAAAGTCAATACCTTGTTATAATCACAACTAAAATATTGTGATTATAACAAGGTATGTTTGTATTAACCATACAAATGTGTGTGTTAGGCGGCCTTAATTTTTAGAAATAAAAATGAATCAATAATATTAAGGAAAAAGAAAGGAAAAGATTCTGACAACATACTATAATAAAAAGAAAAAGAGTGGTAACAGCCACAGGGAAAGGGAGCGGCGCCATGTACAGTGATTTTGGCTTTTACGGAGGATTTACGCAGTTGTTTCCGATATTATTCGGAGTTATATTTTTGATTGCGGCAGTAATGATTGTAGTAACTCTGATTCGGGGGATTTCACAGTGGAATTCCAATAACCACTCTCCGGTGCTGACTGTGGAAGCGATGGTGACATCGAAGCGTCAGGAGGTTTCACATCGGCACAGCAATCAGGACACGATGGATACTTATACAAATTTTACGTCTTATTATGCAACGTTTCAGGTGGAGAGCGGAGACCGCATGGAACTGGGCGTGTCAGGAACAGAGTACGGGATGCTGGCGGAAGGCGATATGGGCAGGCTGACCTTTCAGGGAACGAGGTATCTCAGCTTTGAGAGGGGACCTTTAGAGTCATAGAGAGGGATTTATTCCCGCTGGCGGCGGGTTCTTTGACTTAGGAGAATGATCGGACTCACGCCAGCGCGGGCAGGAGGATGAGAGATGGAAAAACGAAAAAGAACAATCAGAAAATTAATGCCGGTCAGTCCTTACGACAGCGCCGGACTGGAGGTCTGGTTTTCGGAACTGGCCGGCCAGGGACTGTTTGTCAGGAAGACCGGGTATTATTTTGCAAATTTTCAAAGGAAAGAGGCGAGAAACCTGGTCTATAAGCTGGAGCCCTGTGACCAATACCGGGACGAGCATGAAAAGGAGTTGACGGGGCAGTACCGTCTGGCAGGATGGGAAGCGGCCGGTGATGTATGGCGGAAGTTTTTGATATTTTCGGCTGTCAGGGACGGGGCTGTAAGTCCGGAGATTTCCGGGGATATACGAAGGCAGGTGAGTCATCCCTAAAGAAAACGGGGCATGGCTGCCTTCTGACGTGCGCTGCGGATGCCGTACTGACGGCTCTCTGGTGCTGGATGATCCTGGGCCGATTTGGTTTCTGGTATACGACTACCATGGCGACGCCTTTCCTTCTCTGCGCCTTAATGGTCTTTATATTCGGAATAAATATCTTCTGGAGAATGTCCGATTACATACAGATCCGGAGATATTTAAAGGGGACAACATGTGGCGTATATCTGCCGGAAAGCAATTGTCAAATACGCCCTGGCAGAGGACGGGCCAGATCGATCTGTTCAGCAGCCGCGGTCACCTGCATCTGCCTCGTGTTTATATGGGCGGGAGAGCAGAAATCCTGGCATAAGGAACTGAGTGAGGTTGATACCAGTCTTCCGGTTCCGCCCATTACGGCGTTTTCGCCGGAGAGCAGTCCCATAAGAGGAACGGTCACCTATCATTCTTCCATCGTCGCACCGGTACAGTTTCAGATCGTTCAGGATGGACCGGATGCCCAGATGCTCCGTATGGATTATATGGAACTCCGCTTTCCCAGGCTGGTGAAGCCGGTCTTTAAGAGTATGATGAAGGATCAGCTGAAGTGGAGCAGCGCTGAGCCGGAGGCGGTATCTTCCGGGCTGTTTGACACTGCCTGTGTAGCTGTGATAAACAACAGCATGCATTATCTCTTCGTCTCGGACGGACAGAAGGTAGCATCGGTGTGCTATATCGGCCCCGGTTATACAGATGAGTTTTTAGAGACGCTTCACGACGCCATGGAGACATGGACGCAGCCGGAGCTTTTTTGGCAGTGATCAGCGGGCTTCCTTCATATTCCCGGAAGCCATCCGTTTCATGGAGCGGATCGAAAGGATACATATTAATATAGTAAGAACATCGGCCGCGTGCTGGGCAAAACCTGAAGGGAGGGAAAACCATGGCACCAGTGATCAGAATGAATGCAGCGGCTCTGTGCAGAGTTTCATGACAGGCGAATCTGGCACAGAGCGTAAAAAGGAATTATAAGCGGCAGGAATACCGCTTGATTTTATAAAACAGATGTCGCCTGAGTGGATTCTGCACTTATAAATGAGATGAGTGACCTTTATTTAATTTATAAGGAGAGAATCTATGAAAGACAGACAATACCGTAACTTTATCATTTTCTGGTTCAGCCAGTCCGTATCACAGCTGGGGAGTTCCATGACTTCCTTTGCCTTAATCATCTGGTCTTACGGCAGAACCGGTTCCGCCATGTCCGTGTCGCTTATGACATTTTGTACATGGCTTCCCTATATTGCGGCCAGCATCGTTGCCGGGCCGGTAATCGACCGTTACCATAAGAAAACGATCATGCTTCTCGCGGACCTCCTTGCGGCGGTCTGGCACATTTTTATCGTCAATGGAATCACCGGCTTTATGAACGCATTTCAGTTTCCGGCGGAGACGGTGGCGGTGGGGATGCTGGTTCCGAAGGAAAAGTACAGCCAGGCCAGCGGCTTAAATTCCTTTACCTCCTCCTTACTCACTGTGGTGACCCCGGTGATGGCCGCGTCCTTATCCTCATTTGCAGGGATAAAGGGTGTCATCGCCTTTGATCTGGCGACCTTTTTGTTTGCCTTTTCTGTCCTGCTGTTTCGGATTAAGATACCGGAGAACGCGGGAGGGACGGAGACAGGGAAAAAGAAAGAGAAGATCTCGGTTCAGGAATCGTGGAGGGAGGGGCTTCAATTTCTTCGCGGACACAAACAGCTCTGGTATCTGATGATCAGCATGGCGCTTATGAACTTTTTTTCACGGCTGACCTATGAAAATATTCTTTCTCCCATGATTCTGGCGCGGAGCGGCCAGAACCAGATCGCGCTCGGCATTGTCAGTGGGATTCTGGGGATCGGAGGCATGGCGGGCGGTCTGATCGTCTCCTTCGTAAAGCTTCCAAAGGACAGCGTCCGGGTGATCTTTTTATCGGGAGGCATCTCCTTTTTGCTGGGTGATTTTCTAATGGGAGCAGGACAGAATATTCTCGTATGGAGCATTGCCGGCATAGCGGCCAGCCTCCCCATTCCTTTTATTATGGCGGGGCAGAATGTGATTCTCTACCGGACGATTCCGCAGAATATGCAGGGGCGTATCTTTGCCGTGCGAAATGCCATCCAGTACTGGACGATTCCGACCGGGATTCTCCTGGGAGGTTTTCTGGCGGACTACGTGTTTGAACCGTTTATGTGCGCAGACGGGGGCATTCAGACGGTTCTTCACCGGCTGACCGGGTATGGAGCCGGCTCCGGGATGGCGGTAATGTTTCTCTGTACCGGCATTCTCGGAAGTTTAAGCTGTTTCTTCTGTTATAAAAAAATGAAAAAGAATGGATAAAAGAAGCACAAGAAGAGGAGCGCAATGATGCGGTCAGCTTCCTGTGCTTCTTTTTGTGCAGGTACAAAGCATAAAATAATGGTTTCTTTCACATCATAAGAAAACGACTAAAATACGATTATAGAAAATACAGTCATGCAGGAGGAAATCAGAATGAGAGAATATAAAAAAGACAGTGAAATGAACTGCGATGCGGATAACAGAACAGAAAACCAGAATGGAAACGGCAGATCAGACGAGAACAACACCTCTTCCGGAGATACGAGAAAAGACCGTCTCGATGAGAAGAAGACGGAGAAGGACATCGAGCAGAAAGAGGATGAAAAGCTGGAAGAATACGGTCAGATGACTCTGGATGACAATTCAAAAAAGAGAAAAATTCATTTGCTCTCCATCATCGGGGAAGTGGAGGGACACGAGAACCTGTCGGGAAACAGCAAGACGACGAAATACGACCATATCCTTCCAAAGCTGGCAGAAATCGAGGATGATGATTCCGTGGAAGGTCTCCTGGTGATACTCAATACCTCGGGCGGTGACGTGGACGCCGGTCTGGCGATTGCGGAGATGATCGCTTCTTTAAGTATCCCCACCGTGTCCCTCGTACTGGGCGGCAGCCATTCGATTGGCGTCCCGCTGGCAGTCAGCACGGACTACTCCTTTATCGTGCCTACCGGAACCATGATGGTTCATCCGGTCCGTATGACAGGCATGGTCATCGGCGCTTCTCAGACGTATGAATATTTTGAGATGATTCAGGACCGGATCTTAAGCTTTGTCTCGGGCCACGCGACGATCGCTTACGACCAGTTAAAGCGCCTGATGTTAAATACGGAGATGCTGACAAGGGACTTGGGAACTGTGCTGGTAGGCGAGGAAACGGTGAAAGAGGGGCTGATCGACGAGGTGGGCGGAATTAAGGACGCTCTCAGAAAATTGTATGAGATGATGGATGAAGTGAAAGGTTAGCCGTTGCAATTCTCCCGATTTTTTTGTATACTGTTACCAATGGATAAAAGGGGGAAGTATTGTGCCTGAGACAACAAAGAAGAAGACAACATCGAAGACGACAGCAAAAAAAGGTACTAACGGGAAGGTCGGAAGACCGAAAAATACGACAGGCAGGCGGAAAGCGGCGGAACCAGAACCAGAATTTATCCGGTCAGAAGTTATCATCATCATATCATTTGCGGCTGCGGCCATTCTTTTTTTGAGCAATTTCCATCTGTGCGGAGTGGTAGGTGATTTCCTTCGCAGTCTGCAGCTTGGGATATTCGGAGGAATCGGATATGTGGCGCCGGTTCTGATGTTTGCCGGAACATGTTTTTATATCTCCAACCGGGGCAATCCCAGAGCAACTTTTAAGCTGGCAGCGGTGATTCTGGCGTTAATCTCTCTCTGCGGATTCTGCGAGCTCCTGTTTGGGACGAGGCTGGGAGCCGGCGGGAAGCTGATGGATATCTATGTGACGGCGGCCAGCGGTAAGGGCGGCGGCCTGATCGGCGGCCTTCTGGCCGAAGGACTGATCTCCATTATCGGAACCGTGGGCGCCTATCTCGTGATTTTGGTGCTAATCATTATCTCCGCGGTATGCATTACGGAGAAATCTTTTGTGAACCTGATAAAGAGCGGCAGCGGAAAGGCTTACCACCATGCCAGGGAAAACATGGACATCCAGAGGGAGATCCATGCGGAACGCAGGGAAGAACGGCGGAGAATCCGCGAGGAGCAGAAGCTGCGGGGCGTCAATTTAGACGTGACCAAGCTGGAGGCGCCGGAAGCGTATGAGATGGAAGATGAGGCAGTAAACAGCGCGGAAGCAGAGGACGACATCGATGTTCACGCAGGACGTCTTGCCGCTGTATCCGCCGTGGAAGTGCCGGAGAGTGCGAAACAGGCGGTTCCGGAGGTGCAGCCGAATCCGGCGGATATTTTCCGCGGCAGTATTTTCCCGAAGCCGGGCGAGGAGGAAGATCTGCCTCGTGTTTACTCTGCCAGTGAAGATGATGTTCCGTTTGATGCCGATGATGCCGTTCCGTTCGTGACGGAAGAGTTATGGGAGAGTTCCCCTGACCTGCGTTCGGCGGAATGTGACGCAGGAGGGTTCGCAGAGTCTGATGATTACGGAACTTCAGGGACGCTTTTTGTTAAAAAAGAGATGAAGACGCTGGAAGAGATGGAAGTCGCCCGGGAAGAGCTCTATCCGACTGACGAGGACGACAGAGGCGTTAACTACAGTGATACCTTCTCCATACCGGAGGAACCGAAGCGTGTCGTTACCGCTTCCGGCAAGGTGATTGAGACCGATACGGAAGCGCTTCAGAAGAAACTGGAAAAGAAGAAAGCTGAGAAGGCGGAGAAAGAGCAGGCCGGAGAGCTCAGTGTGAGCCAGGAGATCAAACAGAAGGAGGAAGTGGTGAAGAAGGAGTATGTTTTTCCTCCTGTCACGCTTCTTAAGAAAGGTAAGAATTCCGGTCCGTTTTCGGATAAGGAATACCGGGAGACCGCCATTAAGCTGCAGCAGACACTGCAGAATTTTGGTGTGGGCGTAACTGTGACCAACATCAGCTGCGGCCCCTCTGTGACACGGTATGAGCTTCATCCGGAGCAGGGCGTAAAGGTGAGCCGGATCGTGGGACTGGCCGATGATATCAAGCTCAGTCTGGCGGCCGCGGATATCCGTATCGAGGCTCCGATTCCGGGTAAATCGGCAGTCGGCATCGAAGTGCCGAACAAAGAAAACAACATGGTATACTTAAGGGATATTCTGGAGGCGGATGAGTTTCAGAAGCATGCATCCAGAATCGCTTTTGCGGTGGGCAAGGATATCGGCGGCCAGGTAGTGGTAACCGATATCGGAAAGATGCCCCATTTACTGATCGCGGGTGCAACCGGTTCCGGTAAATCCGTCTGTATTAATACCCTGATCATGAGTATTATCTACAAGGCGAATCCGGATGACGTCAAGCTGATCATGGTGGATCCGAAGGTGGTGGAGTTAAGTGTCTATAACGGAATTCCCCATCTTCTGCTTCCTGTGGTCACAGATCCGAAGAAGGCGTCAGGCGCGCTTAACTGGGCGGTGGCCGAGATGGATGACCGCTATAAGAAATTTGCCCAGTATAATGTCAGGGATTTAAAGGGATATAATGCGAAGATTGAGAATATTAAAGATATAGAGGATGAAAACAAACCGAAGAAGATGCCGCAGATCATCATTATTATTGACGAGCTTGCGGATCTGATGATGGTGGCGCCGGGCGAGGTGGAGGATTCTGTCTGCCGTCTGGCCCAGCTTGCGCGTGCTGCGGGGATTCATCTGGTCATTGCAACCCAGCGTCCGTCGGTCAATGTTATTACGGGCTTAATCAAGGCCAATGTACCTTCGAGAATTGCATTTGCCGTTTCTTCCGGCGTGGATTCCAGAACCATCATCGATATGAACGGAGCGGAGAAGCTTCTTGGAAAGGGCGATATGCTGTTCTATCCATCCGGCTGTCCGAAGCCTGTGCGGGTGCAGGGCGCCTTTGTATCGGATACGGAGGTTTCCGCTGTTGTGGATTTCTTAACGGAACAGGGAATGACAGCCAATTATAATCCTGAGGTGGAGAATCAGATTGTCCAGACACCGGCGGCAGGCGATGCAAAGGGCGGTGGAAACGACCGGGATGAATATTTCGTCCAGGCAGGCAAATTTATTATCGAAAAGGATAAGGCCTCCATCGGAATGCTTCAGAGAATGTTTAAGATTGGGTTCAACAGGGCGGCCCGCATTATGGATCAGCTGGCGGAGGCCGGCGTGGTCGGCGAAGAAGAGGGCACAAAGCCAAGAAAAGTGCTGATGAGCGCGGAAGAATTTGAGGAATTGCTGGAACAGGGTTATTAATTACATAGAAGGAGGAATATTCACAGATGAAAACAGATATTGAGATTGCGCAGGAGGCAAAGATGATTCCGATTAAGGAGGTAGCGGCTTCTTATGGAATCAGCGAAGATGATCTGGAACTCTACGGGAAGTATAAGGCAAAACTGACCGATGAACTCTGGGAAGAGGTGAAGGACAGACCGGACGGAAAGCTGGTTCTGGTTACGGCCATCAATCCGACTCCGGCCGGAGAAGGGAAGACCACGACGACCGTCGGTCTGGGAGAGGCGTTTGGCAGGATGGACAAAAAAGCCATCATCGCGCTCAGGGAACCGTCTTTAGGCCCCTGCTTCGGGATCAAGGGCGGTGCCGCAGGCGGCGGATATGCCCAGGTTGTACCGATGGAGGACTTAAATCTTCATTTTACCGGAGATTTTCATGCTATCACCTCAGCCAATAATTTACTGGCAGCGCTTCTGGACAATCACATCCATCAGGGCAACGTGCTGGGAATCGATACGCGTCAGATTCTGTGGAAACGATGCCTTGACATGAACGACCGCGCCTTAAGAAACGTGGTGGTGGGTCTGGGTGCCAAAGCAGACGGATTTGTGAGAGAAGACCACTTTGTCATAACTGTGGCCTCCGAGATCATGGCGATCTTATGTCTGGCCGATGATATGAATGATTTAAAAGAACGGTTAGGAAGAATTATTGTTGCATATAACTATGCCGGAGAGCCGGTGACGGCCGCCCAGTTAAATGCGGTTGGCGCCATGGCCGCCCTGTTAAAGGACGCCATGAAGCCGAATCTGATCCAGACGCTGGAACACACGGGAGCGATTGTTCACGGCGGGCCATTTGCCAATATTGCCCATGGCTGCAACAGCGTGCGCGCCACGAAGACAGCCTTAAAGCTGGCCGATATCGTCGTGACGGAGGCGGGCTTCGGCGCTGATTTGGGCGCTGAGAAATTCCTGGACATCAAATGCCGTATGGCGGGCTTAAAGCCGGATGCCATCGTTCTGGTGGCTACGGTCAGGGCTCTTAAATATAATGGCGGAATTCCGAAGGATCAGCTGAAGGAAGAGAATTTAGAGGCTCTGGCAAAAGGAATCGTAAACCTGGAGAAACACATCGAAAACATGCAGAAGTACGATGTTCCGGTTATCGTAACCCTCAATTCCTTCATCACGGACACCGAGGCGGAATACCAGTTTGTAAAGAAGTTCTGCGAGGACAGAGGCTGTGAGTTTGCACTCTCCGAGGTATGGGAAAAAGGAGGGGAGGGCGGTACTGCTCTTGCGGAAAAGGTGCTCTATACACTGGAAAACAAGGAGAGCCGCTACAAACCGCTGTATCCGGATGAAGCCGGATTAAAGGAAAAGATTGCGGCCGTTGCAAAAGAAATCTACGGAGCGGACGGCGTATCCTATGCACCGGCAGCTTCGAAGGCGTTAAAAAAGATTGAAGACATGGGATTCGGCAGCCTTCCTGTCTGTATGGCAAAGACCCAGTATTCCCTGTCGGATGATCAGACAAAACTGGGTCGTCCAAGCGGTTTCCAGATCAACGTGAGAGACGCCTATGTATCGGCAGGCGCCGGTTTCGTGGTAGTGCTGACCGGAGCGATCATGACCATGCCGGGTCTTCCGAAGGTTCCGGCGGCTAATAATATTGACGTAAATAACGACGGAGTAATCACCGGATTATTCTGATGGAGGTTTTCATGAAATTCAGAGAGTGGCTTGAAGAGCTGGAATATGACGTAATTTCCGGGAATTTGGACATCGAAGTGGAGGATGTCATCTATGATTCCAGGAAAGCCAGGGAGAATGTGGTGTTCGTGTGCACAAAGGGGACGAAGATCGATTCCCACGAATTTATTCCGGATGTGGTGAAGGCCGGGGTGAAGGCCCTGGTGGTGGAACGCCAGGCAGAGATTCCTGATGGTGTAACCGCCATCCGTGTACATAGTTCCAGGGAGGCGCTGGCACTTCTGTCTGCCGCCCGGTTTGGCCGGCCGCAGGAGAAGATGATTACCATTGGGGTAACAGGAACGAAGGGGAAGACGACGACGACCCATATGATAAAGGCAATTCTGGAGAGCTGCGGTAAAAAGGTGGGGATGATCGGCACTACCGGTATTGTGATCGGCAGTGAGGTGACGCCTACCATGAACACGACACCGGAATCGTACCAGCTTTTTGAGAGCTTTGAGCGCATGGTGCAGGCCGGATGCGAATACATGGTGATGGAGGTATCCTCCCAGGCGTTCAAGATGCACCGTGTCGACGGCATCCGCTTCGATTACGGCCTTTTTACCAACATTTCTCCGGATCATATCGGGCCGGATGAGCATGCGGATTTTGCGGAATACTTATATTATAAATCCCAGCTCTTAAGCCGCTGTAGGATCGGAATCGTGAATCGTGACGATGAGCATTACCGCGAGATCATAAAAGATGCCGCCTGTGAACTGGCCTCCTATAGCCTCGAACAGGAGGCGGACTTCATGGCAGGACAGATTCACTACGTGAGCGAACCTGAATTTGTGGGACTTGAATTCGATGTGACAGGGCGGTATGAGCTGGAAGCCCGGGTGAATATACCTGGAAAATTTAATGTATACAACGCGCTGGCGGCCATCAGCGTATGCAGCTTTTTGGACCTTCCGAAGGAGAAGGTACGCCATGCGCTGGAGCATTTAAGCGTCAACGGGCGTATGGAGATCGTGTATTCATCGAAGAAATGCACGGTAATCGTGGACTACGCCCACAATGCAGTCAGTATGGAAAGCCTTTTGAAGACACTGCGTGAGTATCACCCGAAAAGACTTGTCTGCGTGTTTGGATGCGGGGGAAACCGCTCGAAGGACAGACGGTATTCCATGGGCGACAGCGCCGGGAGACTGGCTGATTTTACCATATTGACGGCAGACAATTCCAGATTCGAGAAGACAGGGGATATCATTGCGGATATCCGTTCCTCGATCGAAAAGACAGGCGGTGAGTTCATTGAGATTCCGGACCGGCGGGAAGCGATCGCCTACAGTATGATCCACGCCAGACCCGGAGACATGATAGCGGTCATCGGCAAGGGACACGAGGATTATCAGGAAGTGAACGGCGTCCGCCACCATTTTTCCGACCGGGAAGTGGTGCTGGAGATTGCTGCCGAACTGGAAAAAAATGAATAGCGTGATAAGAAAAAGATGCCGGAAGTGGTAATCCCTTCCGGCATTCGGCTCGCTGCCCGCATGGGTAAAAATATGCGCGGCTGCTGGATTTTAACTACACTCTGGCAGGAGGGAAGACAGGAAGATGGAACAGATCACGGTTAAGGAAATTCTGGAGGCCACGGGAGGGAGGCTGCTCTGCGGCAGCCCGGATACGCCGCTGGACCATGTAAGCATTGATTCCCGGACGATGAAGGGGAATGACTTATTCGTTCCCCTGGTTGGGGAAAAGGTGGATGCCCACCGCTTTATCGGGCAGGCGTTTGATAACGGCGCGGCGGCGACATTTACGAGTGAACACGACGTGATGGAGGATAACCGGCCATGGATCCGTGTGTCTGACACGAAACGGGCGCTTCAGGCTCTGGGCGCATGGTACCGGCGGCGTCTAAAGCTGCCGCTGGTTGGAATCACCGGAAGCGTGGGAAAGACGACGACAAGGGAGATGGTGGCCTGTGCCCTGTCTGCCAGATACCGCGTCTACAAGACACCCGCCAATCACAACAGCCAGGTCGGCGTTCCGATCACCATGACGGAGATATCCGGGCAGGATGAGATCGGTGTGATCGAACTGGGGATGAGCGAACCGGGAGAGCTGACGGTCATCGCCGGCATAGCCCAGATTCAGATGGCGGTCATTACCAATATCGGAATTACCCATATTGAACAGCTGGGGTCCCAGGAGAATATATTCAGAGAAAAGCTTTCCATACAGGATGGCCTGACGGAGCATGGAATTCTGTTCCTGAACGGAGACGATGAACTGTTGAAGAAGACGACGGCGAGAGACGGTTTTGAAACGATCTATTATGGAACCGGAGAAAACTGCCATTACCGTGCGGTCGATGTCCGTCTGGAGAATGGGTATCCGGTATTTACAGCGGTATGCGGAGACGAACGGGTGCCGGTGCGGCTGAAGGTTATGGGAACCCATAATGTGGCAAACGCCATGGTATCGCTGGCCGTAGCCTCCGTCTGCGGGATACCGATGGAGGCGGCCGCAAAACAGCTGGCAGAATTTACAGGCTTTCAGAACCGGCAGCAGATTTACCATACAGGCGGAATGACAATCATTGATGATACCTATAATGCCAGTCCGGTATCCATGAAGGCCGGTCTGGAGGTGTTAAATTCCATAGAACATTCCAGACGCCGGGTAGCTGTTCTGGCGGATATGAAAGAGCTGGGGCCCGATTCTCCGCGGTACCACTATGAAATCGGCACCTACATTGCGGCGCATCCGGTTGATAAGGTAGCCGTTCTCGGAGAACTGGCAAAAGAGATCGCCCGCGGCGTGAGGGAACAGGCGCCCCATATTCTTGTCTATGAGTTTATGGACCGGGAGTCCTTAGTCGAATGGCTGAAAACGGAACTCAGAGAAGGCGATGCGGTGCTCTTTAAGGGCTCTAACAGCATGGAACTGGGAAAAGTGGCAGCGGTATTTCTGGAAAAGTAAAAGATGCAGATTAAATGGAAAATACGAAAAGCAGATACGGAGATCAGATATGGACAGAGAAGCAGTGATCAGAAACTTTTTTCAGGATGTGATCAGTCAGAATGAGGCCGGGTTGGGCCGGTGGTTCAGAGAAGATGCCGTGATCCGGTGGCACTGTACCAACGAGCAGTTTTCTGCTGAGGAATATATCCGGGCGAACTGTGAATATCCGGGCCGCTGGAATGGAACCATAGAACGTGTGGAACAGGGGAAGGATACTGCGGTCACTGCCGCCAGAGTCTGGTGTGAGGAAGCCGGTATTTCAAACCATGTAGTTTCCTTTTACCGGTTTGATGGAGATACAATTGTGTCTCTGGATGAGTACTGGGGAGACGACGGACCGGCACCCCAATGGCGCCTGGAGATGAAGCTGGGCCGTCCGATCGGTGAGAGACCGTGAGAGAGGCCGGAAGAATATGAAAAGAGTGGTATTTTATGAAAAAGCAGATGACGAACTTCTCCGTTTTGCGGTAATTGCGGCAAAATATCAGGGACAATGGGTTCTGTGCAGGCATAAGGCGCGCAGTACATGGGAATTCCCGGGCGGCCACCGGGAAACGGGAGAGACGATTGAAGCTGCAGCAGTGCGGGAACTCTACGAGGAAACGGGAGCGGCGGAATACCGGATGGCTCCTGTCGGCGTATATTCCGTGACTGACGAGGCAGAGCCAGAAGAGAAGCGGAGCGAATCTTTTGGAATGCTGTTTTATGCGGAAATTACCCGTTTTGACCCACTGCCTTCTGAGTTTGAGATGGAAAAGACCGGGTATTTTGAAACGCCTCCGGACAACTGGACCTATCCGGAGATTCAGCCGGTGTTTCTTAAGCGTCTGAACCAGGAAGAGGCAAAGCGGAGCAGAGAGCAGGGCGGTCATTGGGGAGCAGAGGCACCAAAAGCGAGGCTGTTCTGCGGGAATCAGATGATCTGTGCGGAAAAGACGGCAGGTCTCCTGTACAGAAGAGCGGGAATCTGTGACCGTGAGCTTCTGACCCGTCTGCGGATTCAGGTACTGCGTGCGGCCAACGGTCTTGATGAGGACGCGGATATGTCAAGGGCAGAATCAGAGTCCCGCAGTTATTACGGGACGTGTTTCCTGGACGACAGTCATGCTGCATGGCTGGTTTTTGACGGCAGGGAAGTGGTTGGAACAGGGGCAGTGAGCTTTTACCGGGTGATGCCTGCGTACCACAATCCTTCCGGTAAAAAGGCATATATTATGAACATGTATACCCACCCTGATTACAGGCGGAGGGGAATCGCGTACCGGGTGCTGGAGCTGCTGACGGCGGAAGCGGAGATGAGACATGTCGATGCGGTTACACTGGAAGCTACCGCGGCGGGACGGCCGCTGTATGAAGCCTTCGGATTTACTGCGATGCGAGATGAGATGGAGCTTTTGCGGGAATAAAAACTGAGACACGGAAAGGAGAAATGAATATGGGAAAAATAGCCGTATTGATTGTTGATGTACAGAAAGCGCTGGTGGAGGCGCATCCATACAGAGAAGAGGAGTTTTTACAGGAACTTAAGCGAGTGGCAGACGGGGCACGGAAGGCCGGTGCCGAGATTATCTATGTCCGGCATGACGGCGGTGCCGGGGACGAGCTGGAGAGCGGTACAGAAGGCTGGAACATTCACGGTGCGGTGGAGCCGAAACCGGGAGAGCGGATATTTGATAAGAATTACAACAGTGCGTTTCTGGAGACTGATCTGGAGGAGTATCTAAAGGAAAAACAGATCACCGATCTGATCCTGATGGGCATGCAGACGGAATACTGCATGGATTCCACCTGCAAAGCTGCCTTTGAACTGGGATACGGCGTGGTGATACCGGAAGGGGCCACGACGACGTATGACAATGAGTTTATGTCAGGAGAAGCGACTGTGAAATTTTATGAAACGAAGATTTGGGATGGCCGTTTTGCCGATCTGATGTCTGTGGAAGAGGTGCTGGAGCTACTGGCACGCTGACTGCGGGAATAAAAATGACAGGATGGAAGAAAAGATGGAAGAACAGACACTTGCAGAACTGCTGTATGCTGCTGTATTTCCCGTAAAAAAGCAGGGAAAGGGTTGTTCGGAGGAGCGGAAGATCTGGAACTCCTTCTTAGATCAGCTGAATCAGGGACTGGATGCATCCGGCTGCGGTGCGAAGGCGGAGGCTTACACGGAGTCTGAACCCTATGGGCAGGCCTGTGGATTTCACAGAGACTACGGATACTTTATGGTATCCTGCGGCGACCGGGGAACTAAGTCCGTCACAATTCTGGAGGCAGAGGCGGAGACTGCAGTCAACCGTTTTCTGGCGTTAATCATCGATAAACAGGCGTATCAGTGGGTACTGGACATCAAAGACCGTGAGGAGGCCTCGTGGCCGTATCACTGTCGGTACGATTACCGCCGGCTGTGGTTCGGTAAGGCTCTGGAGTGGCTGGCTCCGGCTGTGGACTGGGCATTTTTCGCGCAGTGCGCCGACCGGTACATCGGACTGCTGAACCGCTGGTTTGCGCGGCCGCACTGGGAATACGACTATCAGATCAGCCGGATCATCGAGATCAGCGATTCCAGGGAGTATTCGGATTCCCATTACTTATACCGCATAGAACCGGCAAAAGAGCCAGGACGTTCCAGGCTCAGGCTGGAGCCGCAGTTTTTGGAAGACGGAGGCGCTGCCGGGACCTTCCAGTTTGAAATAGACGGGGAGGCGCTGGATATGCGGCGGCTGGATGAGAAAGTCCTTGTCCTTATGGACCGGGAGGAAGACAACATAGATGCCTATTCGCTGGAAGGCAGATTTCTGTGGAATATTGGAGAAAAGCTGCCGGTTCACCGCCGTTACGATAATCTTTATGAAGATATCAGCGGCTGAGAAGGGAAACATGAGATTATGAAGATACTGGTTCTTGGAGGTACACGTTTTTTCGGAGTTCATCTGGTGAATACACTGCTTCTACAGGGGCATGAGGTTGCCGTGGCTACCCGGGGAAATGCAAAACCGCGCTTTATTGCCCCGGTGGAAGCGATCCGGGTGGACCGCATCCAGGAGGAATCTATGCGTGCCGTATTTTCCGGCAGAGAATTCGATGTGGTATATGATGATCTGGCCTATTGCTCCAATGATGTGAAAAATGCGCTTGAAACAGTCCGGTGCAGGCGATATATCATGGTATCCTCCATCTCGGTTTATGAACTGAAGGAAAATACGAGAGAGACGGATTATGATCCGTACCGGGAAACTCTTATCTGGGGTAAACGGAGCGCATTCGATTACGGAATGGGAAAGAGGCAGGCGGAAGCGGCCCTGGTGCAGGCATTTCCGGAACAGGAGTCCGTGATGGTACGTTTCCCCGTGGTTCTTGGAAGGGATGATTACACGGAACGACTCCGGTTTTACGCTGCCCATACGGCGAAGGGGATTGCTATGCAGGTGGAAAATGAAAACTGTCCTGTAAGCTTCATTTCCGCGGAGGAATGCGGCCGTTTCCTAGCGTTTCTGGCCGATTCCTCCTTGGAAGGCCCTGTGAATGCGGCCGCATCGGGGACGATCACCATCGGAGAGATAATCCGCTATATAGAAGAAAAGACAGGAAAGAAGGCAGTCCTGTCACCGGAGGGGGAAGAAGCCCCATACAATGGATTCCCGGGATTTTCCATAAATACGGAGAAGGCGGAAGGCGCAGGGTACCATTTTTTCCGTCCTTGACACCTGGATTTATCCGCTTCTGGACTTCTATGGGGAGACAGAAGGGTAATCCGGCGTTGACTTTTCTTCCTTCGAATCCTATAATTAGTAACGTACAAACCCGACTTGCTTCGATATGATGCGCCAAAGTCGGGTCATTTCATTTCAAAATGACAGCGATTCGGATGTGCAGACTGCCGCACAGCTGAATGGTTATAAAAATTAAGAAGACAGGAAGTTGACGCAATGACAAAACGATTTGCCCAGATCATCATCGATATTTCTCATGAGAAAGTGGACCGCACCTTTGATTACAGAATTCCGCCCCAGCTTGAGGACCGGATTTTTGTAGGCGTTCTGGTGAAGATTCCGTTTGGAAAGGGAAATTCTCTGAGGAAGGGCTATGTGGTCGGCATCACGGACCACGCGGATTATGATGCGGATAAGATAAAAGAGATCGCAGAAATCGTGGAAGGCGGTGTTTCAGCGGAGTCGCAGCTGATTATGCTGGCGTGGTGGCTGAAGGAACAGTACGGTTCCACAATGAACCAGGCATTAAAGACGGTGCTCCCGGTGAAGCAGAAGGTAAAACCGAAGGAGAAGAAGGTCCTGCGCCTTCTGATCCCGGACGAACAGCTGGAGGCAGTGACAGCGGAGGCGGAGAAAAAGAGCTATAAGGCGAGAGTGCGGCTCTTCAAGGCACTGAAGGAAAACCATGTGATCCCGTATGAGGTGGCGTCAGGCCAGATGAACTTATCGGCGGCCACCTTAAAGCCGGTGATTGAAAAAGGCTATGTGGCGCTGGAATCGGAGGAAATTTTCCGGAACCCCGTAAAGGACGCGGGCAGCAGAGTAAAGGCTGTGGAATTAAATAAGGAGCAGCAGGCGGTGGTAAGCGCATTCTGTGAGGATTATGAAGCGGGAAAGCGGGAGACATATCTGATCCACGGCATTACCGGAAGCGGCAAGACTGAGGTCTATATGGAGATGATTTCCAGAGTCATAAGCGAAGGAATGCAGGTTATCGTCCTGATTCCTGAGATTGCGCTGACCTATCAGACGGTCATGCGTTTTTACGGGCGTTTTGGAAACCGGGTTTCCATCATCAATTCCAGATTATCGGCGGGGGAGCGGTACGACCAGTTTGAGAGGGCCAGAAGCGGCGATATCGATATCATGATCGGACCGCGTTCTGCGCTGTTTACGCCCTTTGCCAGACTGGGGATGATTATCATAGACGAAGAGCATGAAGGGGCCTATAAAAGCGAGGTGGTGCCCCGTTACCAGGCGCGGGAGGTGGCGGTGAAACGGGCGCAGATGCAGAATGCTTCCGTGGTTCTCGGCTCAGCGACGCCGTCCCTGGAGGCATACACGAAGGCGCTTCGCGGTGAATACCGTCTGTTTAAACTGAATACCAGGGCCAAGGCGGACAGCAGGCTTGCCGAGGTGGCTGTCGTAGATCTGAGGGAAGAGCTGAAGGAGGGGAATAAATCCATTTTCAGCAGAAAGCTGCAGCAGATGATCACCGACCGGCTGGAGAAGAAGGAACAGATCATGATGTTCATCAACAGGAGGGGCTATGCCAACTTTGTGTCATGCCGTTCCTGCGGGGAGGCCATCAAATGTCCCCACTGCGATGTGACTTTGACGCTTCATAAGGACAACCGGCTGGTGTGCCATTACTGCGGCTATTCGATTCCCATGCCGGAACAATGCCCGGGCTGCGGTTCTCCATACATTGCCAATTTCGGAGTAGGGACCCAGAAAATTGAGATGATGACAAAGAAGATGTTTCCGCAGGCCAGAGTCCTCCGAATGGATCTCGACACGACTTCCAAAAAGGGCGGCCATGAGGAGATTCTTTCGGCATTTGCAGAAGGAGATGCGGATATCCTGATCGGAACCCAGATGATCGTGAAAGGCCACGACTTTCCCGATGTCACCCTGGTTGGCGTACTGGCGGCAGATTTATCGCTGTACACCCCGGATTACCGGGCTGCTGAGCGTACCTTTCAGCTTCTCACCCAGGCAGCGGGCCGGGCCGGACGTGATGCGAGGCACGGGGATGTCATTATCCAGACGTACAACCCGGAACACTACAGTATTGTCACGGCAGCAGGGCAGGATTATGAGGCTTTCTACCGCCAGGAGATGGCATACCGCCGTCTGATGAAATATCCGCCGGCCAATGTGCTGTTTACCGTGCAGCTTGCATCGAAGTCAGAAGAAGCGTTAGCAGAGTCAGCAGACAGCCTCGCAGCCCATATAACGCCGCAGGCAGACGAGGAAAAAATCCAGATGATTGGCCCTGTAGACGCCTCTGTTTACAAAATTAATGATATATATAGAAAAATTTTATATTTGAAACATGAAAATTATGATATACTAATAAAAATCAGGAATCAAATGGACTGGTTCCAACAGGAAAAGCGGGAACTGTTTAAAGGGGTTATGGTACAGTATGACTTTTCATGAGCAGTGCAAAAAGTGGCATTAAGATATTTTCGTTGTGCCCGCACATAAGAAAATATCTTAATGACACTTTTTATAGGGCGAAGCCCGTCACCGAACGGGAGCGCAGCGGACGTGAGGTGGTGCACCGCGGACTCCCGGGATGCACAAACAAACTTTTTTACCCAAAGCCCGCCACCTCCCAACACCAGACGTAAGCTATTGCCCTGCGGACTCCCGCCCCACAAATAAACTAAAAAACGAGAGGATACAAATAAAATGGCAATCAGAAAAATAAGAACAATCGGAGACGATATTTTAAGAAAACACTGCAAGCCGGTAAAAGAAATGACACCGCGCATCCAGGACTTAATTGAAGATATGTTCGAAACCATGTACGAGGCATGCGGCGTCGGCCTTGCGGCCCCACAGGTAGGTGTGCTGAAACAGATCGTGGTAATCGACGTGGAGGATGGAAATCAGTACGTACTCATCAATCCGGTCATCACTGAGACCAGCGGAAGCCAGACCGGCAGCGAAGGCTGCTTAAGCGTACCGGGGAAATCGGGAGTGGTAACGCGGCCTGACCATGTAAAAGTGAAGGCTTTCGACTGTGAGATGAACGAATTTGAACTGGTTGGAGAAGGCCTCCTGGCTCGTGCCATCTGCCATGAATGCGACCATTTAAGCGGCGACCTTTTCGTCGACAAGGTAGAAGGTGAACTGACTGACGTAGACCAGGAAGAGGATGAGACAGAGGAAGGGGACGAGTAAAATGCGGATTGTATTTATGGGAACGCCCGATTTTTCCGTGCCGGCATTAACGGCGCTGGTGGAAGCGGGCCATGATGTAATTGCGGTGGTGACCCAGCCGGATAAGCCGAAGGGACGCGGCAAGGAAGTCCAGATGCCTCCCGTGAAGGTAAAGGCTCTGGAGTACGGAATTCCCGTTTACCAGCCGGTTAAGGCGAGAGATCCTGAATTCGTCAGCCTTCTTAAGGAGATGCAGCCTGACGCCATGGTTGTGGCGGCCTTCGGCCAGCTTCTTCCAAAGACCATCCTCGATATTCCCAAATATGGCTGTGTGAACATCCACGCTTCCCTGCTTCCGAAGTACCGCGGGGCCTCTCCGATTCAGTATGCAGTAATCAACGGGGAACCAGTCAGCGGAATCACCACCATGATGATGGCGGAAGCGTTGGATACGGGAGACATCCTGGATCAGGAGACCGTTGCTCTCGATGAGAAAGAGACGGGCGGAAGCCTTCACGATAAGCTGAGTGCCATCGGAGGAAGACTGATTATAAAGACACTGAAGAAGCTGGAAGACGGAACCGCCGTGCGGACTGTGCAGGACGAGAAAGAGACGTGTTACGTCGGAATGATAAAGAAATCGAAGGGAGACATCGACTGGAGCCAGGATGCAGTCTCCATTGAACGCCTGATCCGCGGACTAAATCCGTGGCCCAGCGCTTACACAGGCTGGGAAGGAAGGATAATCAAGCTCTGGGAGGCCGATGTACTGGAAGAGGAGTATGAGGGAGCCTGCGGCCAGGTTGTAAAAACAGGAAAAGACTGTCTGTATGTAAAGACAGGAAAAGGAACACTTGCGGTGAAGGAACTGCAGCTTCAGGGGAAGAAGCGTATGGATACCGGCGCGTTTCTGCGCGGATACCAGATTGCAGAGGGAACCGTTTTTGAAAGGAGCGTCTGATACATGTTTTATGGCGGTTTGATGGGATATTATTTCGATCCCACATGGATTCTTGTAATTATAGGTGCGGTGCTGTCGATGGCGGCTTCCGCTAAGGTAAACAGCACCTTCAGCAAATACTCAAAAGTCAGGAGCATGACGGGAATGACGGGAGAGGACGCGGCAAAGCGCCTTTTAAACTCCCAGGGCATCTACGATGTAACCGTCCGTCCGGTAAAGGGACAGCTGACAGACCATTATGATCCGCGGACGAAGACCGTCAACTTATCGGAGTCGGTATTCCACTCCACCTCAGTGGCGGCAATCGGAGTGGCGGCTCACGAGTGCGGCCATGCCATGCAGGACAACGTGGGATACGTCCCGTTAAAGCTGCGGGGGGCGATCGTTCCGGTGGCAAATATCGGCTCACAGGCGGCATTTCCGCTTATTATTATCGGGGTGCTGATCGGAGGCATGGGATCTCCCCTTGTAAATATCGGGCTGATTCTCTTTTCGCTGGCCGTTATTTTCCAGCTGATCACGCTTCCCGTGGAGTTAAACGCTTCCAGAAGAGCGATTACGCTGCTTGATCAGGTTGGCATCCTTGGCGGTCAGGAAGTTAATCAGACGAGAAAGGTGCTGGGTGCAGCGGCGCTCACGTATGTGGCGGCTCTGGCTGCTTCCGTGCTTCAGCTGCTCCGTCTCGTGATTCTGTTCGGAGGACGAAGAGACAATGACTAACGGAAACAGCAGCCGGGAAATAATTCTGGATATCCTGCTCGAGATCCTGGAAAAGGGCAGTTACAGCCATATTGTACTGAGCCAGGCACTGAGCAAATACCAGTATCTTGACAAACAGGAGCGGGCTTTTATCTCCCGTATCGTGGAAGGTACTGTGGAATACACCCTTCAGCTGGATTACGTCATTAATTCTTACTCCAGCGTAAAAGTAAAAAAGATGAAACCGGTCATCCGCACATTGCTGCGGATGTCGGTTTATCAGATTCTCTATATGGACCGTGTGCCGGACTCCGCTGTCTGCAACGAGGCGGTAAAACTGGCGCAGAAACGGAAATTCACCGGATTAAAGGGCTTTGTCAACGGCGTTCTGCGCGGTATTTCCAGAAATAAAGAACAACTGAAATGGCCGGATGATTCTGTCCGTTACTCCATGCCCTCCTGGATTCTGGATATGTGGAAGGATACATACGGCGAGGAGACAACTGTCTCTATGGCAAAGGCCTTCCTTAAGCCCAGCAGGACAGCGGTCCGCTGCAACTTAAACCGGGCCTCGAAGCAGGAGATCATGGACAGCCTGAAGAGTCAGGGTGTCACAGTGGAGGAGACTCCGCTGTCAGAGACAGTCCTGTATTTATCAAAATACGATTATTTAGAGAGCCTTGATGCGTTTGCTTCAGGCCTGATTTCAGTTCAGGATATGAGCTCCAGCTTTGTGGGAGAGATCGCGGACCCGAAGGAAGGGGATGTCTGCATCGATGTCTGCGGCGCGCCCGGCGGAAAAAGCCTTCATATCGCGGATAAACTGAAGGGAACCGGAATGGTGACCGTCCGTGATTTAACGGAGCAGAAGGTGGCCCTCATCGAAGAGAATATCGCCCGGTCGGGATTTACCAATATCCGTGCAGAGGTGCACGACGCCCTGGTGCCGGATCAGGCGTGGGAAGGCCGTGCCGACATCGTTCTGGCTGATTTACCGTGCTCCGGGCTTGGAATCATTGGCAGAAAACCGGATATCAAGTACCGGATGACGATGGAACAGCTGGCGGAGCTGGCGGCCCTGCAGCGGGAGATTCTCTCTGTGGTTCAGTCATACGTAAAGCCCGGAGGAAAGCTGATATACAGCACCTGCACCATCGACAGTCAGGAAAATGAAGAGAATGCGGCGTGGTTTCTGGAGAATTTTCCGTTTGACGCCGTGAATTTAGAAGGAAAGTTAGGAGAAACACTGAATGCGGCTTCCATGAAGTCAGGCATGATCCAGCTCTTGCCGGGAATTCACCCGTGTGACGGATTTTTCATTGCGGCATTTCAGAAAAGATAAGAATAATGGAAAAGACAGATATTAAATCCCTGAATTTAGAAGAACTTACGGCGTTTATAACCGCTTCCGGTGAAAAGGCGTTCCGGGCAAAACAGCTCTATGAGTGGATGCACAAAAAGCTGGCGCCCGGATATGAGGAGATGACGAATCTGCCGAAGGCACTCAAGGAACGGCTCAAGGAGACGTGTGAATATACATCGCTTCAGACTGTGGATGAGAAGATATCCGCCATCGACGGAACCAGAAAGTATTTATTCGGCCTGTCGGACGGCAATATCATCGAGAGCGTCCTGATGAGGTATAAGCACGGTAATTCCGTGTGTATTTCCTCCCAGGTCGGCTGCCGCATGGGCTGCCGGTTCTGCGCCTCCACCCTGGATGGCCTGGAACGGAATTTAAGGCCGGCGGAGATGCTGGACCAGATCTACCGGATCCAGTACCTCACTGGGGAAAGGGTCTCCAACGTGGTGATTATGGGTTCCGGAGAACCTCTGGATAACTATGATCATGTGGTGAAGTTTATCCGCCTTTTGACGGATGAACACGGGCTTAACGTCAGCCAGCGCAATGTTACGCTGTCCACATGCGGTATTGTGCCGGGGATTCTGAAGCTGGCAGACGAGGGGCTTGCCATTACTCTGGCGCTCTCGCTTCATGCGCCGAATGATGAGGTGAGAAAGACCCTGATGCCTGTGGCGAAGAGCTATAAGCTGAACGATGTGCTGGAAGCCTGTCATACATATTTTGAGAAGACGGGAAGACGGCTGACCTTTGAATACAGTCTTGTCGCCGGAGTCAACGATAATCTGGAGGAAGCGGCGGCTCTGGCGGCGCTGATTAAGGACCAGCAGGGCCATGTGAATTTAATTCCGGTGAACCCCATCAAGGAGCGTGACTACGTACAGTCGGACAGAAAAGCCATAGAGGCCTTTAAAAATCTGCTTGAAAAAAATGGAATTAATGTTACTATAAGAAGGGAAATGGGCCGGGACATCCATGGTGCCTGCGGTCAGCTTCGAAAAAGTTTTTTAACAGAGGAACAAAAAGGGAGTGAGAAGACGCTATGAAAGCTTGTGCATTGACGGATACGGGAAGAGTGCGCACGGCCAATCAGGATTACGTATATGCCAGTGTGGAACCGGTCGGGAGCCTGCCAAACTTATTCGTGGTTGCGGATGGGATGGGCGGCCATCAGGCCGGAGACTATGCCTCCAGATATATTGTGGAAAATCTGGTGTCGTATCTTCAGTATACGGAAAATTCCCAGATTGTTCCGCTTCTGCGGGAGGCCATATTAAAGGTCAACACCATGCTCTACCATGAGGCAAAGGAAAAGCCGGAGTTTTCCGGTATGGGCACGACGCTGGTGGCGGCGGTGGCCGATGAGAATACCCTTTATGTGGCCAATGTAGGAGACAGCCGCCTCTATCTCGTGAGAGACAGGATCAGGCAGGTGACGAGGGACCATTCTTATGTGGAGGAACTGGTTTCCCTGGGCCGTCTGGAGCGCGGAAGCAAAGACTATAAGGATAAAAAGAATATTATAACGAGAGCGGTCGGCACAGAAGATAAGCTGTTGGTCGATTTCTTTGAGGCAGGACTGGAACCGGGGGACTATATTCTCATGTGTTCCGACGGACTCAGCAACATGCTGGAGGACGCGGAGATGGAAGAGATCATCGGTTCTGATTTAGAACTGCAGGAAAAGGCGGAGAAATTGATTACGGTAGCCAATGACAATGGCGGGAAAGACAATATCGCAGTGGTACTCGTTGATCCGCAGATTGGCAGGGAGGGAAGCTTATGATTTTGAGACCAGGTACATTTTTACAGGACAGATACGAAATTTTAGATAAAATCGGTTCCGGCGGAATGTCAGATGTGTACAAGGCCCTGTGCCATAAGCTGAAACGGCAGGTTGCCATTAAGGTACTGAAGGAGGAATTCAGTTCAGACAGCGGATTTGTGAGCAAGTTCAAGATGGAAGCCCAGGCTGCGGCCAGGCTGTCCCATCCGAATATTGTAAACGTATATGACGTTGTGGATGAGGGAACGCTTCACTATATCGTCATGGAGCTGATTGAGGGCATCACCCTGAAAAACTACATCCTGAAAAAGGGCTGTCTCGACAGCAAGGAAGCCATTGGGATTGCTATCCAGGTGGCACAGGGAATTGCAGCTGCCCATGAACAGGGCATCGTTCACCGGGATATCAAGCCGCAGAATATTATTATTGCACGGGATGGAAAAGTGAAGGTGGCGGATTTTGGGATTGCACGCGCCGCATCCACTCAGACGCTCAGTGCTACGGCTATGGGATCGGTCCACTATATTTCTCCGGAACAGGCGAGAGGCGGTTACAGTGACGCCCGCAGTGATATCTACTCGCTGGGCATTACCATGTATGAGATGGCGGCCGGACGGGTGCCGTTTGAAGGGGAGAATACCGTAACGGTGGCCCTGGCGCACTTAGAAGACCCGATCACACCGCCCAGTTATTTTAATCAGGAGATTCCGGTCAGTTTTGAAAATATTATTTTAAAATGTACGGAGAAGAAGCCGGAATACCGGTATGGGAGCATGCAGGAGGTTATTGCCGATTTGCGGCGGGCCCTCGTGACTCCTGATGAGAACTTTGTTCAGGCATCGGCGCCGTCTATGGATACCTCCCAGACGGTGATCATCGGAGCACCGGAGCTGGAACAGATCAGGTCCGGTTCCGGCCGCAGAAATCAGCCGGAACCTCAGCCTGGCCGGAACCGCAGCTATGGCGGTGAACCGGTGCGGGAACGCCAGCCGGAGCACAGGAGCAGCCGGAATACCTCTGGCGGCAGCCCTTCCGGCAGAACGAAGCGGAAGGAGCCGGATGAAGAGATCAATCCGGGTATCGAAAAGCTTCTGACGGCCGCCGGCATCGTGGTGGCAATTCTTATCGTCATCGTCCTTATTTTCCTGGTTACCAGACTGGGAGGGCTGTTCCGTTCCGGAACCCCCAAGGAGACGGAGACTACTGTGGAGACGACACAGGAGGAGACAACTCTGGGTGAGAAGCAGACGACCATGCCGGAGGTGGAGGGACTGGCGGAAGACATTGCAAGACAGAAACTCCGCGAGAACGGCGGTCTGGACATGAAGATCGGTGATTATGAGTTCTCGGATACTGTGAAAAAGGGAGATGTCATTTCCCAGACCCCCAAAGCGGGAGAGATTGTAGACCGGTACTCGGCTGTCTCCGTAGTTATCAGCAGCGGACCGGAGCATCCGGAGATTGACTTAACCACCCTGGGGCTGGATTCCCTCACCGCGGAGGCTGCCAAGACGCTTCTGGAGGGGAAAGGCTTCATTGTGAATCTGCAGAACCAGAGCAGTGATACGGTGGAGTCCGGCAAGATCATCAGCTACAGTCCGTCTAAGGCAAAGGAAGGGGCTGTAATCAGCGTGATTGCCAGCACTGGCCCGGCGCTGACCAATCCGGTTGTGGTTCCTGATATTACAGGCAAAGAGGAAGAGGTCGGAGAGGAGATGCTGGCCGACTTAGGGCTGGTTCGCGGAACCGTGACGAAGGAAAACTCGGAGGAGGTGCCGGCAGGAACGATTATCCGTCAGACCATCGCGCCGAATACCCAGGTGGAGGGCGGAACTGCCATCGATTACGTGGTCAGCAGCGGATCGGCGGAGCAGGCCAAATATAAGTACCTGGCTTCCATCGAGAAATCTTATCCGCTTCAGAATCTGATCGGCCCGGGATCTGCCAGCACCCAGCTGAATATCAAGATACAGCTGAAGCAGACCGTGAACGGTAAAGATGAATTCAGGGATCTGATGGGGCCGGTGACGATTACGGGAGACCAGCAGCTTCCGGTTGTGTTCAAGAACATCGAGGGAGCCTACGGCGTGACCAGCGGAGAAGTGCAAATAGTCAATGTGGACACGGGAGATGTAATCAATTCTTATCCGGTTACGTTTGTCCCCATTCCACAGTCATAAGGATATTGTATGACAGGGAAAATTATTAAAGGAATTGCAGGCTTTTACTATGTGGATAACGGAACGGACGTCTATGAGTGCAAGGCAAAGGGCGTGTTCCGCAACAAAAAGATCAAACCTCTGGTGGGTGATAATGTGGAATTTACCGTGTTGAGCGAGGCGGAGAGGGAAGGAAATATCGATAAGATTCTCCCGCGCAAAAACGAACTGGTCCGGCCGGCAGTGGCCAACATTGATCAGGCGCTGGTGATATTTTCCATTACTCATCCGGAGCCCAATCTAAATCTTCTGGACCGTTTTCTGGTCATGATGGAGGTGCAGGAGGTTCCCGTTAAGATCTGCTTTAACAAAACGGATTTAACGGGAGACGGGGAGCGGGAGCGTCTGGGGAATATCTATTCCTCAGCGGGCTATCCCGTCTATTTTACGAGTACTTACGAAAACAGCGGGCTGGATGAGCTGCGGGTGCTGACAGAGGGAAAGACAACGGTTCTGGCGGGGCCGTCGGGCGTTGGGAAATCCTCCATCACCAACCTTCTGTTTCCGGAGGCTGAGATGGAAACAGGAAAGATCAGCGAGAAGATCCAGAGAGGAAAGCATACGACGAGGCACAGCGAACTGTTTGCCATCGGGAAGGACACCTATATGATGGATACCCCGGGCTTCAGTTCCATGTACTTGGAGGAACTGGAATGCGGAAATTTAAAGGATTATTTTCCTGAATTCGCGGCTTACGAGGAAGACTGTAAGTTTCTGGGCTGTGTCCATGTGGGCGAGCCGGTCTGCGGTGTCAAGGAGGCCGTACGCCAGGGGAAGATCAGTGAGAGCCGTTATGCGAATTATAAGCTGTTGTACCAGGAATTAAAAGATAAAAGGAGATATTAATGATGTTCCTATTAGCACCTTCCATTTTGGGAGCGGATTTTAAACATTTGGAGCAGCAGGTATGTGAGGCTGCGGATGCGGGAGCGCAGTATATCCATCTCGACGTGATGGATGGGGATTTCGTTCCCAGCATTTCTTTCGGCATGCCTGTAATCTCAAGCTTAAGAAGCTGTACGGACAAGGTGTTTGATGTCCATATGATGGTTCGGGAGCCCGGCCGTTACATCGACGCCATGAAAGAGGCGGGGGCCGATATCATCAGCGTTCATGTGGAGGCATGCACCCATTTAGACCGCACGGTGAACCAGATTAAGGAGGCCGGTTTAAAAGCAGGAGTCGTGCTGAATCCGGCCACACCGATTGATGTGCTGGACTGTATCCTCGATCAGGTGGATATGGTACTGCTTATGACGGTGAACCCGGGATTCGGAGGGCAGAAATTTATTTCCTACACTCTGGAAAAGATCCGCGCTTTAAGGAAAAAATGCGATATGCGGGGACTTTCCACGGATATTCAGGTGGACGGCGGCGTGACGTGTGACAATGTGCGTGATCTGATGGAGGCGGGAGCCAACATCTTTGTAGCCGGTTCCGCGATTTTTAAAGGGGATGTGACGGCGAACACAAAGGCATTTTTAAAGATATTTGAGGAACAGGAATGACGGGCCTTATTATCACCGGCGGAAGCATAAACTGTGCATTCGCCGGTGCTTTTTTGAAGAACAGGGAATTTGATATGGTGATCGCCGTGGATGGAGGGCTGGCAGCTGTAAAAAGCCTGAATATCAGGCCGGATGCCATTGTTGGTGATTTCGATACGGTAAAGGGCGAACTTCTGGAAGAATACCGGAGGATAGGAGGCATTGCCTTCGAGCAGCACCAGCCGGAAAAGGATGAGACCGATACGGAGCTGGCACTCCGCACCGCCATGGAGGCGGGCGTGAACGACATTGTCCTCCTGGGCGCTACCGGCGGCAGGCTGGATCACTCCATCGGTAATATCCATCTGCTGTATGCATGTCTCCAAAAAGGGGTGAAGGCCTCGATCGTAGATGAGAAGAACCGTCTCTATATTCTGGATCAGGGAAAGACTTACCGTTTGGGTGAGATCTGGGGGAAATACATTTCCTTCCTGCCGCTTACAGAGGAGGTTCACGGAATCACTCTGAAGGGCTTTAAATATCCCCTGACTGACCGGGACATCCGGATCGGAACCAGTCTGTGCATCAGCAACGAACTGGCAGAGAATACCGGGACCATCACCTTCCGGGATGGAGTGCTGATCTGTGTAGAATCACACGATTAAGCGCTGCAGACTGGCCGTGCCAGAGAGTGCAGTACCTAACTGGTATGGTCTAAAAAAACAAAACTGGATATTTATATCACTCCACTCAGGTGCTAAGATAAGGGGCAGAAAAGCTTTGGCACCAAGGGAGGAAAAAGAAATGAACAGAACAGACAGTAAAATCAGTAAAATTGCCATGACGGGATTATTTGCGGCCATGTCGTACGTTGTTTTCACGTTCCTGCAGTTTAAAATTACGCTTCCGGGAGGCGACGCTACGTCCATTCATTTGGGAAATGCGGTCTGTGTACTGGGAGCGCTTTTGCTGGGCGGCGTATACGGTGGCCTGGGCGGGGCCATCGGTATGACGATTGGCGATCTGTTTGATCCCATCTATGTGGTCTATGCGCCCAAGACATTTATCCTGAAGCTGTGTATCGGACTGATTACCGGGGTCCTTGCCCACAGGCTTGGGAAGATCAATGAATCCCATGACCAGAAGCATATTTTGAAATGGGTTCTGATCGCCTCAGCGGGCGGACTGCTTTTTAATGTTATTTTCGACCCGCTTGTGGGATACTACTACAAGCTGCTGATTCTGGGGAAACCGGCTGCGGAGCTGGCGCTTGTGTGGAATGTCACATCGACCACCATCAATGCGGTGACTTCAACGATTGCCTCTGTCGTTATCTACATGCCGCTGAGAAGCGCGCTTATCCGGTCAGGAATGGGGCTTATGAGATCTTAACTGCAGAGCCGCAGGCAAAATAATGTTAGGAGTTTTACAGATATGACATCAGAAAGACATCAGAAAAAAATTGCAGTAATCAATGATTTATCAGGATATGGCCGCTGTTCGCTGACAGTGGCTATTCCCATTTTATCGGCGCTCAAGGTACAGTGCTGTCCGGTGCCCACCTCCATTTTATCCAACCATACCGGATTCCCGGTGTATTTTTTCGACGATTATACGGAAAAGATGGAGCCCTACCTGGAAAAATGGACGGAGCTGGGGCTGGAGTTTGACGGCATTTTCAGCGGCTTTCTCGGTTCAGAAGCACAGATTGGGATCGTCATGTCTGCGATTCGCCGGTTTAAGGGAAAGGATACGCTGGTGGTGATCGATCCGATTATGGGGGATCACGGAAAGGCGTATCAGACATACACGTCGGCCATGTGCAGCCGCATGAAGGAACTGGTAGGTCTGGGGGATCTCGTTACGCCGAATCTGACCGAGGCCTGTATCCTGACCGGCAGGGAGTACCGGGAAGAAGGATGGCACAGAGCGGACCTTCTGGCCATGGCGGAGGAAATCCTTAAGATGGGGCCTTCCGGAGTCGTTATAACAGGCGTCAAGGAAGGCGCGTATTTAACGAATGTCATCGCAGAACGGGACCGGGGAGCTGCATTTTGCCGGTCACTGAGGATCGGTCGGGAACGGCCCGGCACAGGAGATGTCTTTTCCGCAATTGTGGCGGCGGAGGCGGTAAAAGGCTCATCCCTTACCGATGCGGCGAAGAAAGCGGCGCGTTTTGTCAAACGCTGCATCCTAAAATCCGAGGAGTTGGATGTTCCGGTACAAAACGGAGTATGCTTCGAGGAAGTGCTGGCGGAATTGATAAAATGGAAATAAGGGGCTTTTCTTTGCCTGTAATTTGTAGTATAATCAACGGCAGATTACCATATTGGGCACCAACATACCAAAAATGGAAGAGAAACCAGGAGGAATACCATGTTAGATTTAAAGTTTGTAAGAGAAAATCCTGAGGCAGTAAAACAGAACATCAGGAATAAATTTCAGGATAGCAAGCTGCCGCTGGTGGATGAAGTCATAGAACTGGACGAGTTAAACCGCGCCGCAAAGCAGGAAGGCGATGCGCTCAGAGCGGAACGCAATAAACTTTCCAAGCAGATTGGCGGGCTGATGGGCCAGGGAAAGAAAGAGGAGGCCGAAGAACTTAAGAAACAGGTAACAGCGGCTTCCGACCATTTGGCAGAACTGGAAGAGAAGGAACGGGAGCTGGATGAAAAGATCAAAAAGATCATGATGACCATCCCGAATATCATCGATCCCAGCGTACCGATCGGAAAAGATGACAGCGAGAATGTGGAAGTGCAAAGATACGGTGAGCCGGTTGTGCCGGATTTCGAGGTGCCGTACCATACGGATATTATGGAGCGCTTCGACGGAATCGATTTAGACAGCGCCAGAAAAGTGGCTGGAAACGGTTTTTACTATCTGATGGGCGATATTGCAAGACTTCATTCCTCTGTAATCTCCTATGCGCGTGATTTCATGATCAACCGCGGCTTTACGTACTGCGTACCGCCTTTTATGATCCGCAGCGAGGTAGTGACCGGTGTTATGAGTTTTGCTGAGATGGATGCCATGATGTACAAGATCGAGGGCGAGGATTTATATCTGATCGGTACCAGCGAGCATTCCATGATTGGTAAGTTTATCGATACGATTATTCCGGAGGAATCCCTTCCGAAGACGCTTACCAGTTATTCTCCGTGCTTCCGCAAGGAGAAGGGCGCTCACGGTCTGGAGGAGCGGGGCGTTTACCGCATCCACCAGTTCGAAAAGCAGGAAATGATCGTTGTATGTAAGCCGGAAGAGAGCATGGAATGGTACGATAAGCTGTGGCAGAATACCGTCGATTTATTCCGTTCCCTGGATATTCCGGTAAGAACTCTGGAGTGCTGCTCCGGCGATCTTGCCGACTTGAAGGTGAAGTCTGTGGATGTGGAGGCATGGTCTCCGCGTCAGAAGAAGTATTTTGAAGTGGGAAGCTGCTCCAACTTAGGCGACGCTCAGGCGAGAAGACTGAAAATCCGCGTTAACGGAGAGAACGGAAGAAAGTATTTCGCTCACACATTAAACAACACGGTCGTGGCTCCGCCGAGAATGCTGATTGCATTTTTGGAGAATAACCTGCAGGCTGATGGAAGCGTGAGGATTCCGGAAGTGCTGAGACCATATATGGGTGGAATGGAAGCGATGGTTCCGAAGGATCATAAATAGAAAGAAAAAACAATACAGATAAAGTTTGAAAAGGAAATGGCTCTTGCTGTTTCCTTTTTCGTTTGCCCTCAAGTGATGTTAGGAATTCCCCTTAAGTGATAATGTCAAAAAAGTATGAAAAAAAAATCATACTGTGAGAAAGAACAGGCAGGGGAAGCGGACAGTATTTATTATTCAATTATGAAATAATAGACTCAAATATATAGAGAATAACAGCTTCATGTGATATACTGATTTTATCCCGCAGTGGCTTTTTTGCCGTTCAAGCTGCCGGATTTGAAGCAAAACATTCAGAGAAGACAGAATCAACAGGATAAGGAGAAAAGAATATGATATCATTCAACCATTTTAACTTTAACATTCTCAATCTGGAAAAGAGTCTGGCATTTTATAAAGAGGCGCTGGGACTCACACCGGTCCGTGAGAAGGAGGCTTCCGACGGTTCCTTTAAACTGGTCTATTTAGGGGACGGTAAAAGTGATTTTACACTGGAACTGACGTACCTGGCAGACAGGAAAGAGCCATACGATCTGGGGGAATGTGAATTCCACCTGGCATTTACCACAGATGAGTTTGACGCGCTTTATGAGAAACACAAAGAAATGGGCGTTGTCTGCTTTGAAAATCCGGAAATGGGGATCTATTTTATCAGTGATCCGGATGGATACTGGATTGAGATTGTTCCGGAGAGGGGATAAACGGAGCGTTTTTTCAGACGTGCTGCCAAATAGAAAGAGGAGGGGAACAGATGGAACTACATGTCAATGGAGTCAAATTATATTACCGCGTTTCGGGCCATGGTCCGGCCGTAATCCTCGTTCATGGGAATGGGGAAGACCATTCTGTTTTTGATGAGACAGCCGCGCTGCTGAGCTGTGATTACACCGTTTACGCCCTGGATTCCAGAGGACATGGAAAGAGCACGGCCGTGGAGACCCTTGGGTATCAGAATATGGCGGATGACGTGGCTTCCTTTATCAAAAAACTGGATATCAGAAAACCGGCGTTCTGCGGCTTCAGCGATGGTGCAATCATCGGTATGCTGGTGGCGGAGCAGAATCCCGGCCTGCTGTCAAAGCTGATTCTCTGCGGAGGGAATGCCTATCCCCAGGGGATAAAGGAGAAATGGTTCCAGCTGTTCCGCCTGATCAGCCATTTCGACAGGGATCCGAAGATCCGGATGATGCTGGTGGAGCCGCAGATTACAGAGGAGGAACTGAAACGGATTGGAGAGCCGGTGCTGATTCTGGCGGGAGAGAATGATATGATCAAGGAAGAGCATACCCGTTATCTGGCATCGAAGATTCCGAACAGCCGCCTCGTGATTGTCCCCGGAGAAAATCACGGCAGCTATGTGGTACACAGCAGAAAGCTGTACCATCTTATTAAGAAATTTCTTGCCGAACCGGTGAAACGGCAGGAACAGGGAGGAAATACGCATGATGATTGATTTGACGGTTGAAGTCACGCCGAAGGCGGCGGCTGATGCCCAGGGAAATGAGAAAAAAGCGCTGACCGGCCATCTGGGTACTCATTTTGACGTGATGGACCGGGAATTTCCGCTGGAGTATGTGATAAGAAAAGGTCTGGTATTTGATGTCAGCCAGGTCTCCGGCCGTGATATCGAGTCCGGAGATATTGAACTGGACCGCGTGGAGCCGGGCATGTTTGTGGCGTTTTCCACAGGATTTCTGGAGCAAACCGGGTACGGTACTCCGGTTTATTTTAAAGAGCATCCGCAGCTTTCGGATGAGCTGATCGACCGGCTGCTGGACAGAGGCGTTTCCATCATCGGAATCGACTGTGCGGGGATCCGCCGCGGAGCAGAACATACGCCGAAGGACCAGTACTGCGCGGACCGAAATACCTTTGTAGTGGAAAATTTATGCGGTTTATCCGGGATACTGGAGGGAGAAATGGCCGCGGAGGCCACCATTTATACGTTCCCTGTGCGTTTTAAGGGCATGACAGGGCTTCCGTGCCGCGTAGTTGGAGAGCGGTCAGCGGGCTCCTCTGCCGGCTGTCATCGCCAATAAGCCATTGGACAGTAAGCCATAATTGATGACAGATAAAAATAAATAAGGGTGTAAAGAAAAAATACTTGACACCCATGGTAAAGTAGTGTATGATAGCACAGGTGATGATATGGAAAAGATTGCAAGACAGGGCCTGCTGTATGATTTTTACGGCGCGCTTCTGACAGAACACCAGAGGCAGGTTTACGAGGACGTGGTGCTGTACGACTTATCCTTAAGCGAGATCGCGGAGGAACAGGGAATCAGCCGTCAGGGCGTTCATGACCTGGTGAAGCGGTGTGACAGAATTCTGGAAGATTATGAAGAAAAGCTTCATTTGATGGAAAAATTCGGGAATACGAAACGGCTTGCCAGAGAGATTCAGAGTCTGGCGGGAGAATTTTCCAGAACGGGCGACAGGAATCTGCTCCGGCGCATCGAGGAGATATCGGGCGAAATCATCGACCTGGAGGCTCATTAGAAAGGGTAGATCAGGAGGACATTAGATGGCTTTTGAGAGCTTATCCGATAAATTACAGAATGTATTTAAAAATTTAAGGGGCAAGGGACGCTTGACAGAAGCGGACGTAAAGGCTGCCTTAAAGGAAGTTAAGATGGCTCTGTTAGAGGCCGACGTAAGCTTCCGGGTAGTAAAACAGTTTATCAGCGCTGTACAGGAGCGGGCGGTTGGACAGGATGTCATGAACAGCTTAACTCCCGGGCAGATGGTAATAAAGATAGTGAACGAGGAGCTTGTCAACCTGATGGGTTCCGAGACCACTGAGATTCACTTAAAACCGGCAAATGAGATCACGATCATTATGATGGCAGGTCTCCAGGGCGCGGGTAAAACCACGACCACGGCCAAGATTGCCGGCAAATTAAAGGCCAAGGGAAGAAAACCTCTTCTGGCGGCGTGTGACGTCTACCGGCCGGCTGCCATCAAGCAGCTGCAGATCAATGGCGAGAAGCAGGGAGTTCCGGTGTTCTCCATGGGAGAAAACCACAAGCCTGCGGACATTGCGAAGGCGGCGGTGGAACACGCGTCAAAGAACGACCAGAATGTGGTAATCCTGGATACGGCCGGACGTCTTCATATTGATGAAGACATGATGAACGAACTGGTGGAGATCAAAGAAGCCGTGGAGGTTCATCAGACGATCCTCGTAGTCGATGCCATGACGGGTCAGGATGCGGTCAATGTGGCCGGCATGTTCAATGATAAGATTGGTATAGACGGAGTCATCTTGACAAAGCTGGATGGCGATACGAGAGGCGGTGCGGCACTTTCTATCCGTTCGGTAACCGGAAAGCCGATTCTGTACATTGGTATGGGAGAAAAGCTGTCCGATTTAGAACAGTTTTATCCGGACCGTATGGCTTCCAGAATCCTCGGAATGGGCGATATCCTTTCACTGATTGAGAAGGCGGAGACCCAGGTGGATGAGGAGAAGGCGAAGGAACTGTCCCAGAAGCTCCGGAAGGCCGAATTCGATTATAACGATTTCCTGGATCAGATGAACCAGATCAAAAAGATGGGCGGTATGTCCAGTATTATGGGCATGATGCCGGGTATGGGGCAGATGAAGGACGTGGAAGTGGACGAGAAGGCCATGGACCGGGTGGAAGCCATTATCCTGTCTATGACGAATAAGGAACGGACGAATCCGGATCTTATGAAAAATGCTTCCAGGAAGCAGAGAGTGGCAAAGGGCGCCGGTGTAGATATCAGTGAGGTCAACCGGATTGTCAAGCAGTTCGATCAGATGAAGAAGATGATGAAGCAGCTTCCCGGCATGATGGGCGGCGGCAGGAAAAAAGGCGGATTATTCGGAAAGCTTAAGATGCCGTTTTAAAAAGTCAGGTTAGCAAGGCAGTTTGACTGCGTTGACTATAGATTCGCAGTATGCGAAAACATAAATATTCAAGGAGGTGAATCACATGGCAGTAAAGATGAGATTAAAAAGAATGGGACAGAAGAAGGCTCCTTTCTATAGAATTGTAGTTGCAGATTCCAGATCCCCAAGAGATGGCAAATTCATTGAAGAGGTTGGTTATTACGATCCGAACACAGATCCGAGCGTAATCAAGTTCAACGAAGAGTCCGCTAAGAAGTGGTTAGCAACAGGTGCTCAGCCAACTGAGAAGGTAAGCAAGCTTTTGAAAATCGCCGGCATCCAGTAGTTTAATAGGAAAGTCCCCCTTACATCCGTTTGGGGGAAAGTGGTGAAGCATATGAAAGAATTAGTAGAAGTAATTGCGAAAGCACTGGTTGATAATCCAGACGAGGTTGCTGTTACCGAGTCTGTGAAAGACGACGAAATCGTCCTTGAACTTACGGTAGCGCCTTCCGATATGGGTAAAGTCATCGGCAAGCAGGGCAGGATCGCTAAGGCTATCCGTTCTGTAGTAAAAGCAGCAGCTTCCAAAGAAGACAAGAAGGTTATTGTGGAAATTCAGTAGCCAATACGTAAACGAAGACCGCCGGCCTGTCAGGAAGACGGTCTTTTCTATTTCTGTTTTGCAAGGGAGATAAAAGATGGAACAGTTACTGAGAGTCGGAGTTATTTCCTCCACACACGGTGTGAAAGGGGAGGTCAAGGTTTTCCCGACGACAGATGACGCCGCGCGCTTTAAAAAGCTGAAGCAGGTGATTCTGGACACGGGAAAAGAACAGCTGAAACTGGAAATTGAGGGTGTTAAATTCTTTAAAAATATGGTTATACTGAAATTTAAGGGATATGACACAATTGAAGATATAGAAAAGTACAAGGGAAAAGACATTCTTGTCACGAGAGACCAGGCGGTGAAGCTGGGCCCCGATGAGAATTTTATTGTCGACCTGATCGGTTTAAAGGTGGTAACCGAGGACGGGGAACCATTCGGAACTTTGACAGATGTCATCAAGACCGGCGCCAATGATGTGTATGAGGTGAAGACGGCGGAGGGGAAGGAAGTCCTTTTTCCTGCGATCAGAGAATGCATCCGGAATGTGGATTTGGAGGCGGGAGTCGTCACGGTCCATATTATGGACGGTCTTCTCGACTTATAAGGAGGAAAATATGAACTTCCATATACTGACGTTATTTCCCGATATGGTGTTAAACGGGCTTCACACCAGCATCATCGGCAGAGCTGTGGAACATGGCCTGATTTCGATTGAAGCCATTGACATCCGGGAATATTCGACGGACAGGCACCGCCACGTGGACGATTACCCCTATGGCGGCGGTGCGGGCATGGTGATGCAGCCCATGCCGATCTGTGACGCCTACGACGATTTGTGCGCGAGAATCGGAAAGAAACCGAGAGTGATCTATCTGACTCCCCAGGGGACGGTTTTCAATCAGAAGATTGCAGAGGAACTGGCGGAAGAAGAGGAACTGGTATTTCTGTGCGGCCATTATGAGGGCGTGGATGAGCGTGCGCTGGAGCTGGTGGCCACGGATTACTTATCCATCGGGGACTACGTCTTAACCGGCGGAGAACTGCCGGCTATGGTTATGATTGACTGCATCTCCCGTCTCGTTCCCGGGGTGTTAAATAACGATGTTTCGGCGGAGTTTGAATCCTTTCACGATAACCTTCTGGAATATCCGCAGTATACCAGGCCTGAGGAGTATAAAGGCCTGCGGGTCCCTGAGGTTCTGCTCTCCGGTCATCATAAGAATATTGATACGTGGCGGAGAGAACAGTCCATCAAACGGACGTATGAGAGACGGCCCGACCTGTTAAAGGATGCGGTGTTGTCGAAAAAGGAACAGGAATATCTGGAGAGACTGGCGAAGAAGCCGGAAAATCAGGATATACAGGAAGAAAATTGCAAAAAGGGACTTGCAATCGACAATCCTTTATGATAAAATATTAGACGTTGTGACGCAAGGAGATGGTCCTCTGTTACGGATTACGTCAGTATGAAGTATTAAGAACATCAAATATAATCAAGGAGGTTCACACGATGAACGACATTATTAAGAATATTGAAGCAGCACAGTTAAAGGAAACAGTACCGGAGTTCCACGTTGGCGATACCGTTAAGGTATACAACAAGATCAAAGAGGGAACCCGTGAAAGAATCCAGGTTTTCGAGGGCACAGTCATTAAGAGACAGAACGGCGGCGCAAGAGAGACTTTCACAGTAAGAAAGAACTCCAACGGCATCGGCGTTGAGAAGACATGGCCATTACATTCCCCTTCTGTAGACAACATCGAAGTGGTCAGAAGAGGTAAAGTAAGAAGAGCAAAACTGAATTACTTAAGAGACAGAGTAGGTAAAGCTGCCAAGGTTAAAGAATTAGTTAAATAATGGACGAATCAGTATTCTGGAAGTTGTGAGGGGGACAATGAAAATTGTCCCTTTCTTAGTAGATGGGGTGCATAGAGAGTGGAATTTTATAACAGCGAAGAGAACAACCGGATTCGCCATGTGGTTAACTGGATTGTAGACATTACCGTTGTGATCGCCTTTGCATGGTTTATTGTCTATGCCTATGGAACCCAGATTCCGATTGCAGGGCATTCCATGACGCCGCTTCTGCAGTCAGAGGATATTGTGTTAATGGATCGCCTGTCTTACGATTTCGGGAAGCCGGACCGGTTTGATGTGGTGGTGTTTGAACGGGAAGACCGGAAAATGAATGTAAAACGCGTGATTGGACTGCCGGGCGAGACCGTACAGATTAAAGGCGGCCAGATTTATATAAATGATGAATGGATTGAACAGCCGGAAGGGGCCACCAGCATTTCGCTGGCGGGAATCGCGGAGAACCCTGTAAAACTGGGGGAAGACGAGTATTTTCTTTTGGGCGATAACAGAGACAGCAGTGAAGACAGCCGTTTTTCCAACGTGGGGAATGTGAGCGGAAAGCAGATTCAGGGAAAAGTATGGATCCGAATCGCCCCGTTGGCAAATCTGGAACTGATTCGTTGAGATAGAGGTACGTGATATGAATATACAGTGGTATCCGGGTCATATGACCAAGGCCAAAAGGGCCATGAAGGAAGATATCAAATTAATTGACTTAATTATAGAACTGGTAGACTCCAGGGTTCCGCTCTCCAGCAGGAATCCGGATATCGATGATATCGGAGCGGGAAAAGCCAGGCTGATTCTGCTGAACAAGTCCGATCTTGCCGATGAGCGCTGCAACTTAAAGTGGGCCGCCTACTTCCAGGAGAAGGGGTACTTCGTGGTAAAGGTAAATTCCAGGAGCGGAGCGGGCTTAAAGGCGATAAACGGCGTCGTACAGGAAGCGTGTAAGGAGAAGATTGAGCGCGACCGGAGACGTGGAATCTTAAACCGTCCGGTCCGTGCCATGGTAGTGGGTATCCCCAACGTGGGCAAGTCCACGTTTATCAATTCCTTTGCCGGTAAGGCATGCGCTAAGACCGGAAACAAGCCCGGGGTTACGAAGGGCAATCAGTGGATCCGGCTTAACAAAAGCCTGGAGCTTCTCGACACACCGGGTATCCTGTGGCCTAAATTCGAGGATCAGACGGTGGGAATCCGCCTTGCGCTGATTGGTTCGATCAACGACGAGATTTTAAATAAAGACGAACTGGCACTGGAACTGATCCGCTTTTTGCAGAAACAGTATCCGAATGTGCTGGAGGATAAATATCAGGCAGACGCTTCCGACGCAGTAGAACTTTTAAACCAGATTGCAAAGGCCAGGGCGTGCCTCTCAAAAGGGGGAGAACTGGATCTTGCAAAAGCCTCCCGGCTTCTGATCGATGATTTCCGAAACGGGAAGCTGGGGAAAATCACCCTGGAACTGCCGCCGGAATGCCCTTCCGGGAATACGAACGTGGAGCAGACTTGCGATGAGAAAGTTAAGTGAGGAGAAACTGGCTGCCGAGCGGGAGCGCTTAGAGCAGATGAAAAGCTATGAAAGGCAGTACGGGGATCATATCCTTGTCTGCGGGATTGATGAGGCGGGCAGAGGCCCTCTTGCCGGCCCGGTGGTGGCCGGTGCGGTGATTCTTCCAGGAGACTGCGAGATCCTGTTTTTAAACGATTCGAAGAAGCTGTCAGAGAAGAGGCGCGAGGAACTGTTTCTGGAGATCCAGGAGAAAGCGGTGAGCTTTGCGGTAGGAGTAGTGGGCCCGGAGCGGATTGATGAGATCAATATTCTTCAGGCCACCTATGAGGCCATGCGCCTGGCAGTCAGTCAGCTGACGAATCCGCCGCAGGTGCTTTTAAACGATGCAGTGACCATTCCGGGACTGGATATTTTGCAGGTTCCGATTATCAAGGGAGATGCGAAGAGCGTTTCCATAGCGGCGGGCAGCATTATGGCGAAGGTTACGAGGGATCATATGATGGTGGAGTACGACAAGCTGTTCCCTGAGTACGGCTTTGCGAAGCATAAAGGCTACGGGACGGCGGCGCACATCGCGGCGCTTAAGGAGTTTGGCCCCTGCGCCATTCACCGGAGGAGTTTTATCAGGAATTTTGTGGATTGACGGGGAAGTGAATGAATAAGCATGAGATCGGCAGCGGCTATGAAGAGATGGCGGCTGCCTATTTGATAGAACAGGGGTATAAAATAATTGCCAGAAATTTTTCGGACCGGCGCGGAGAGATCGATATCATTGCGAGAGACGGGGAGTATTTGGTCTTCGTCGAGGTGAAGTACCGGAGAGATGAAAAGCAGGGCAATCCGGCAGAAGCGGTGGACTTAAGAAAACAACAGCACATCCGTCATGCCGCAGAATACTATTTATACAAAAACAGAGTCAGCGACACCATGCCGTGCCGGTTTGATGTTGTCGCCATACTCGGAGACCGGATCACGCTGATCCGTGACGCTTTTTGACGCTTCGCTGTCAGTGGAGGGGCGTCTTACCGGCGCTGTGATTCATGCGCGGACTGTGCAGGTGATTGTTTCAAAGGAGGTTTGACGATGAGAGATATATGGAAGCGGAAACAGGAGATGGCGGTGCTCGATTACCGGACAGCCAACGGCGTTCCGTATCTGGCCTTTCCGGCTCTGGAGAGGACCGGGATCGTGTGCCACGGGTTTTCCACTCGCATGGGAGGCGTGAGCACCGGCGTGTATTCTACCATGAATTTCGCGTTTTTAAAGGGGGATGATCCGGACCATGTACGGGAGAATTACCGCAGGATGGCGAAGGCGATCGGAGTGGATGAAGAGAAAATGGTGCTGTCCTGGCAGACTCACACGACCAATATCCGCAAGGTGACGGAAGATGACGCAGGAAAAGGGATTACCAGAGAACGGGATTATCAGGATATTGACGGCCTGATCACGGATGTGCCCGGCCTGACGCTTGTGACGTTTTATGCAGACTGCGTGCCGCTGTACTTCCTCGATCCGGTTCGGCGCGCCGTGGGCTTAAGCCACTCCGGCTGGAGAGGTACCGTGGGCCGTATGGGGCAGGCAACGGTAGAGGCCATGGGCCGGGAGTACGGTTCGAACCCGGGGGATATCATCGCCTGCATCGGTCCCAGTATCTGTCAGGACTGCTACGAGGTGGGAGAGGAAGTGGCTGCGGAATTTCGCCGGGCATTTTCGGAAAAATACTGGCCGGAACTGCTGTGTGCGAAGCCAGAGGGAAAGTACCTGCTGAACCTGTGGCGTGCAAATGAGATTGTTCTCCTGGAGGCGGGTGTAAAAGCAGAAAATATCCAGGTCACCGATATCTGTACGCACTGTAATCCGGACTATCTATTTTCCCATAGGACGATGGGGAGCGAGAGAGGAAACTTAGCGGCATTTCTTTCGATAAAAGAATTGTAAGAATAAAGCGTCCGGCTCGCCGGATTCCTGCGCCGGAGCGCGGCTGATTCAGCAACCATACTTCCTCAGCGCGGAGTGCGCCTCCTGCCCGGGGGACTTTTATGCAATAGGAGTACTTTCCTATTACATAAAAAACTCCCTCCTTATTGGCTGCGGGACCGGTGGAGGGAGTTTTTTATGTTTTTTTTCTCTCTGCAGGCTGTTTCCCAAACAGTGCCTACAGGATCGTCTGATAGTAATCGTATCCGTCGCTGTGGCGTTTCTTGAGAAGATTCTGTATCTTCTCGGTGGGTGAAAGCGCGGTGCTGATCGAGACATCGTGGTTTAAGGAGTTGATAATGGCGGCGATATATTTACTGATATCGGCTTCCACATACCATTCGCGGCTCAGAAGCTCCTTTGGACGGTAGTTTAAGTTGGTCGTCACCACCAGGTCGATGTATTCCTTTGCGTAGTATTCGTCAAACTTGTCCAGACCGTTCGTAAAGAGTCCGAAGGTACAGCAGACGATGACTTTTTCCACTCCCCGCTCCTTTAACTCTTTGGCTGTGTCCAGCATGCTCTCGCCGGAGGATATCATGTCATCCACGATCAGTACGGTCTTGCCTTCCACGGAGGATCCCAGGAATTCATGAGCCACGATGGGATTGCGTCCGCCCACGACTCTGGAGTAGTCCCGCCGCTTATAGAACATACCCATATCGACACTCAAGTTGTTGGCCAGATAGACAGCGCGGTCCATGGCGCCCTCATCCGGGCTGATAACCATGAGATGATCCTTATCGATAGGCAGATTCGGATAGTGGCGCAAAAATGCCTTTACAAACTGGTAGGTCGGCATGAAATTGTCAAAACCGTGAAGCGGAATCGCATTCTGTACGCGCGGGTCATGAGCGTCGAAGGTTATGATGTTGCTGACTCCCATGGAGGTCAGCTCTTCCAAAGCCATGGCGCAGTCGAGTGATTCACGCTTGCTTCTCTTGTGCTGGCGGCTCTCATAGAGAAAGGGCATGATGACATTGACCCGGTGGGCCGTTGCCGAGCAGGCGCCTATGATTCTTTTTAAATCCTGGAAATGGTCGTCCGGAGACATATGGTTGGTATAACCATTGACGGTATAGGATATGCTGTAATTAGTGATGTCCACCATCGCAAAAATATCGGTTCCTCTGACGGACTCTTTGATGATTCCTTTCGCCTCACCGCTTCCGAAACGGGGGCAGCTGCAGTTTAGAAGATAAGAATCGACATCGTATCCGCGGTAGTGGAGATCGGCCTCGCGCCGCTTTAATTCTTCGATATCGTTTCGACGAAAACCTACAATATGGTCGTTGACTTTTTCTGCCAGCTCCCGGCAGCTCTCCAGTGCCGCGATCTTTAGCGGTGCAACCGGCAGCTGGTCATTAAATACATAATCATTTGCCATGATAGTGAAATCCTCCATAAATTAATAACAGGCAGTCCCGTAAGACTGCCCAGTTCTAATCTTACATCCATTTATACCATTCTTCGACATAAGGCGTCAATAGCATTTCCAACATTTCATGGAAAAAAACAAAAAAGGGTTTCTTTACAAAGATTGATAATATTGTTATGATAGAGAAGATAAAACAGAAGGGAAATTACAGAAAATATGAGCAGAAAAGGTCATAAAATTAAGGCTGTGGATCCCGGGTCCATCGCGGAGGCGCTGGAACTGGAGCCGGGCGACTGGGTATTGTCGATAGACGGCCATGAGCTGGAAGACATTTTCGATTATGAATATTACATCAACAGTGAGTCCATCGTTATGGAGGTCAGAAAGGCCAATGGCGAAGAGTGGGAGCTGGAAATAGAGAACGGATACGAAGATCCGGGAATTACCTTCGAGAACGGTCTGATGAGCGAATACCGCTCCTGCCGCAATCAATGCGTTTTCTGTTTCATCGACCAGATGCCGCCGGGAATGCGGGAGACGCTGTACTTTAAGGATGACGATACGAGACTGTCATTTTTACAGGGAAATTACGTGACGCTGACCAACTTAAGCGATTACGATGTGGAGCGCATCATCAAGTTTAAGCTGGCCCCCATCAACATATCGGTACAGACGACGAATCCCGAGCTCCGATGCAAGATGCTTCATAACCGGTTTGCAGGACAGGCGTTAAAACGGATTGATGAGCTCTATAAAGCGGGAGTTCCGATGAACGGCCAGATCGTTTTATGCAAGGGGTTAAACGATGGGGAAGAGTTAGAGCGGACGATACGCGATTTATCGAAGTATCTGCCTTATATGGAGAGCGTTTCCGTGGTACCGGTCGGACTCTCCAAGTTCCGTGACGGACTCTATCCCCTACAGCCAATCGGGAAAGAGGAGGCCGTCAAAACCATTGATTTGATCGAGCGGTGGCAGAAAAAGCTTTATGAAGAGCATGGAACTCATTTTATCCATGCCAGCGACGAGTTCTATATTCTCGCAGGCCGTCCGCTGCCGGAGGAAGAGCGGTATGACGGGTACATTCAGCTGGAAAACGGTGTTGGAATGCTGAGACTGCTGGAAGAAGAGGTGGAGTCCTCGCTTGGAGCACTGGAGGGAGACGGCCGGGAAGAAGAGATATCCATCGCCACAGGGCTGCTGGCGGCTCCGTTTATCGAACGCCATGTAAATACCATCCGCAGGAAATTCCCGAACCGCACGATTCATGTGTATCCGATCAGGAATTACTTCTTCGGGGAGCAGATCACCGTGGCCGGGCTGATCACCGGTCAGGACCTGATCGCCCAGCTTGAGGGAAAGCCTCTTGGCTCGAGACTGCTGCTTCCGGAGTGTATGTTCCGCAGCGGAGAAGAGGTGTTCCTGGACGATATTACCCGCGGCGAAGTACAAAAAGCTTTACAAGTAAAGGTAGATATTGTAAAATCAAGCGGTCAGGATCTTGTACAGGCCGTACTTCATCCTGTGGAAGAGGGAAGCCCTTCCTATGAAGGATATGAGTTAAAGGAGATATCATATGAGTAAACCAGTTGTTGCCATCGTGGGCCGTCCCAATGTCGGGAAGTCTACGCTGTTTAATGTATTAGCCGGAGACACGATCTCCATTGTTAAGGATACACCGGGGGTGACGAGAGACAGAATTTATGCCGACTGTACGTGGCTGGACAAGAATTTCACCCTGATCGACACAGGCGGAATCGAACCGGACAGCAGTGACATCATCCTGTCCCAGATGAGAGAGCAGGCGGAGATTGCCATCGCGACCGCGGATGTCATCGTCTTTATCGTGGACGTGCGCCAGGGACTGGTGGACGCGGATTCCAAGGTTGCCGACATGCTTCGCAAGTCCAAGAAACCGGTCGTACTGGCTGTCAATAAGGTGGACAGCTTTGAAAAGTTCGGCAACGATGTATACGAGTTTTATAATCTCGGTATCGGTGATCCGGTTCCGGTTTCCGCTGCTTCCAGACTTGGTCTGGGCGAGCTGCTCGATGAGGTAATCAAATACTTCGGCGAGGGCACCGGAGAGGAAACGGAGGATGACCGGCCGAGAATCGCCATCGTCGGAAAGCCCAATGTCGGCAAATCTTCCATTATCAATCAGCTGGTGGGAGAGAACCGCGTGATCGTATCCGATATCGCGGGAACGACAAGGGATGCGGTGGATACGGAGATCGTCCATAACGGAACAGAGTACGTTTTTATCGATACGGCCGGACTTCGCCGGAAGAGCAAAATTAAGGAGGAACTGGAGCGCTACAGCATTATCCGTACGGTGACGGCCGTGGAACGCGCGGATGTGGTGGTGGTGGTGATCGATGCCACCGAAGGCGTGACGGAACAGGATGCCAAGATCGCCGGCATTGCCCACGAGCGCGGAAAAGGAATCATTGTAGCCGTGAACAAATGGGATGCCATTGAAAAAAATGACAAGACTATTTACGAATACACCAATAAGATTAAGGATACGCTGGCATTTATGCCGTATGCGGAATATGTGTTTATTTCGGCAAAGACAGGGCAGAGGACGAACCGCCTGTTTGAGCTGATTGACATGGTGAGACAGAATCAGACGCTACGCGTCGCCACGGGTGTGCTAAATGAGATTATGACGGAAGCGGTAGCCTTACAGCAGCCGCCGTCGGATAAGGGAAAACGCTTAAGACTCTACTACATTACCCAGGTAGCGGTGAAACCGCCGACATTCGTCATCTTTGTCAATGACAAGAATCTGATGCATTTCTCTTACACACGCTATATTGAAAACAAGATCAGGGAAGCCTTTGGATTTAAGGGAACCTCTCTCAAGTTTATAGCCAGAGAGCGCAGTGGAAAGGAACAGTAGGGTATGGAAAGAATCATTTGTCTGGCGGCAGGCTATTTATTCGGCCTGCTTCAGACCGGTTATATGTACGGCCGGATGAATAAGATAGACATTCGTAATTACGGAAGCGGCAACTCGGGGACGACCAATGCGCTCCGCGTGCTGGGGATGAAGGCGGGAGCGATTGTCTTTTTTGGAGATTTTTTGAAAGCGTTTATCCCCTGTGTCCTTGTCCGGATTCTTTTTAAAGACCAGCCGGAGACCGCCTTTCTGCTGGTGCTCTATACCGGCCTTGGCGTTATTTTGGGACATAACTATCCATTCTATCTGAATTTTAAGGGTGGAAAAGGAATCGCGGCTACGGCCGGTCTCATTGTGGCCCTGGACTTACGGCTGATGGTGGTGACGCTTGTGGCCTTTGTCCTGATTGTGGCGGTGACGAGATTTGTTTCGCTGGGATCGCTGGTTGTGGCCACGATTTTTCTTGCGTGGATGATTGTCATGGGAAGTAACGGCAGCTACGGTGTCTCAGCAGGACATCTCCCCGAGTTTTACATCGTTGCGGCAGTGATCAGCGCCCAGGCATTCTGGCGCCACAGAGCGAATATCGTAAGACTGGTTCATGGAAATGAAAACAAAATAAGTTTTGGCAAAAAATAAGAATGAGGTGAAGGTTCATGGCAAAGATTGGGATTGTCGGGTCAGGAAGCTGGGGAATCGCTTTGGCGGTTCTTCTGTATAACAATGGTCATTCAGTATCCGTGTGGTCGGCGCTGCCGGAGGAAATCACGGAGATGAAGACGACTGGGCGCCATCACACTCTGCCGGATCTGGTTCTTCCGGATGGTATGATGTTTACAGAGAGCCTTGAGGAGGTCATGGAGGACAAGGAGGTGCTGGTTACCGCCGTTCCGTCCGTCTATGTCCGTTCTACGGCTCAGAAGATGAAGCCTTACTGCAGAGAAGGACAGATAATTGTAAATGTGGCAAAGGGAATCGAGGAGTCGACGCTTAAGACGCTTTCCGAGATTCTGGAAGACGAGCTCCCCATGGCGGATGTCGCTGTTTTATCGGGCCCCAGCCATGCGGAAGAGGTGAGCAGGGGACTTCCCACCACCTGTGTCGCGGGCGCGCACAGCAGGAAGACCGCTGAGTACATTCAGTCCGTCTTTATGAGCGAGGTATTCCGCGTCTATACCAGCCCGGACATGCAGGGCATCGAACTGGGCGGATCCCTTAAAAATGTCATCGCCCTGGCTGCCGGTATTGCAGACGGACTGGGATACGGCGACAATACGAAGGCTGCGCTGATCACACGCGGAATTGCGGAGATTGCCAGGCTGGGAACGGCCATGGGAGGAAAGTTCCAGACCTTCTGCGGTCTTTCGGGAATCGGCGATCTGATCGTTACCTGCGCCAGTATGCACAGCCGGAACCGCCGCGCCGGAATCCTGATTGGAAAAGGATATTCCATGGAGGAGGCTATGAAGGAAGTAAAGATGGTGGTGGAAGGCGTTTATTCCGCAAAGGCTGCGCTGAAGCTTTCAGAAAAATATGGGATTGACATGCCGATTGTGGAACAGGTTAATGCAATATTATTCGATCATAAACCGGCATCGGAGGCTGTAAAAGGCCTGATGCTGCGGGATAAAACGATAGAGAGCTCCGACCTTCCGTGGTAAAATATGGATGGATGATTGAATTTTGAAAGAAATACCGGAAATTAGTTGACATTTTAAAAAAGCCATCTTATTATAGAGACTATGTATATATAGTCACAGGAACTGTATATATGAATTTTAAAAGGTAGCAAAGCTATCAAACCATACGGAGTGCTGTACGGACTCGGTATGTGAAGTGAAACAAGAGGAGGAATGAATTATGAAAACAACAAAGAAGTTGGTAAGCCTTGGCCTTGTTGCTGTTATGGTTGCATCCTTAACTGCATGCGGCGGCAAGAGTGACAATGGCACAACAACGGCAGGAACAGCTGAAACCACAGCTGCAGCAGATGCCGGAACAGCTGAGCAGACCGCAGGCGGTTCCTTTAAGCTTGGCGGCATCGGACCGATCACCGGAGCAACCGCAATCTACGGACAGGCCGTTATGAACGGCGCTGAACTGGCGATTAATGAGATTAATGCGGCCGGCGGTATCGGAGGAGTACAGATCGAGTATAATTTCCAGGACGATGAGAACGACACGGAAAAAGCAGTCAATGCTTACAACACGTTAAAGGACTGGGGGATGCAGATGTTAGTCGGTACGGTTACTTCCGCACCGTGTATCGCAGTCGGTTCAGAGTCCAGCAACGACAACATGTTCCAGCTGACACCATCCGGTTCTGCTGTGGACTGCGCAAAGTTTGACAACCAGTTCCGTATCTGCTTCTCTGATCCGAACCAGGGTGCTGCTTCCGCACAGTACATCGGTGAGAACAAGCTGGCTACTAAAGTAGCGATTATCTACGACAGTTCTGATGTTTATTCATCCGGTATTCACGACAAATTCGTCGCAGAAGCTGCGAACCAGGGCTTTGAAGTGGTAGCTGACGAAGCGTTTACCGCTGACAATAACACGAACTTCTCCGTACAGATTCAGAAGGCACAGGACGCCGGTGCAGAACTGGTATTCCTTCCAATCTACTATCAGCAGGCATCCTTAATTCTGGTGCAGGCAAAGCAGATGGGATACGAACCGGAATTCTTTGGCTGTGACGGTCTGGATGGCCTTTTAACGGTAGAGAACTTCGATACATCACTGGCAGAAGGCATTATGCTGCTGACACCATTCGCTGCAGATGCACAGGATGACTTAACAAAGAACTTCGTTACTACATATAAAGAGAAATACGGCGATACGCCGAACCAGTTCGCTGCTGACGCTTACGATGCAGTTTATGCAATCAAGGCGGCCGCAGAAAAGGCAGGTATCACTCCTGATATGGATGCATCTACGATCTGCGATAAGTTAAAGACCGCCATGACAGAGGTCTCTGTAGACGGATTAACAGGTTCAGGCATGAAGTGGACCGCTGACGGCGAGCCGGAGAAGGCTCCGAAGGCTGTAAAGATTGTAGACGGCGTATACAATGCAATGTAAGTTTATCAGGTACATATTGCTTGGTATATGACCCAATAGAGGGTCGTCCAGAGGACGACCCTCTTCTTTTCAAATCTAATACCCGCGGCAGTACCCGATATAGCAGGGCATGCAATCGCCGGCTGGACGCGCGCTGTGTCCGTCTGCCTTGCTGCTCGCGGGAATAAACAACGAATGAGGTGCGATGATATGATGAGTTTCATATCCTATTTTATTAATGGTCTAAGCCTGGGCAGTGTATATGCCATCATTGCGCTGGGATACACCATGGTATATGGTATTGCCAAGATGCTGAATTTTGCTCACGGCGATGTCATCATGATCGGAGGATACGTGGTATTCACCGTTGTCAGCACGATGGGGCTTCCACCGCTTGCCGGCATTCTTCTTGCTGTCATCATATGTACGGTTCTCGGTGTCACCATTGAGAAGGTCGCGTACAGACCTCTCCGTATGGCTTCACCTCTGGCTGTCTTAATTACAGCAATCGGTGTCAGCTACTTACTTCAGAACATCGCGCTGCTGGTTTTTGGATCCAATCCGAAGTCCTTTACATCAGTTGTTACGATTCCGGCTTTGAAGCTTGCAGGAGGGAGACTGACGATTTCAGGGGAAACGCTGGTTACCATCGTTTCCTGTATCGTGATTATGGTGGTACTGACTACCTTCATCAAGAAAACGAAGGCAGGGCAGGCCATGCTGGCTGTATCCGAAGATAAGGGAGCAGCCCAGCTGATGGGGATCAATGTGGATGGAACGATCGCGCTGACTTTTGCCATCGGTTCCGCATTAGCCGCCATTGCGGGTACCTTACTCTGTTCCGCATATCCGACCCTGACGCCGTACACCGGCTCCATGCCGGGAATCAAGGCCTTCGTCGCTGCTGTATTCGGCGGTATCGGCTCCATTCCGGGTGCGTTTATCGGCGGCCTGTTACTGGGCGTGATTGAGAACTTAAGCAAGGCCTATATTTCTTCCCAGCTTTCCGACGCCATTGTTTTCGCAGTCCTGATCATTGTGCTTCTTGTAAAGCCTACCGGTATTCTGGGCAAGAAGATTAACGAGAAAGTGTAGGTGCGGGTCATGGGAAAAAGTGGAAAGACGAAAAGTCTGCAGATAAATAAAACAACAAGAAGCAATTTGATTACATACGGTATCGTCATCGCAGCCTATATTATAGTAGAGATCCTGATCAGCGGGGGGCACATGAGCAGCCTGATGAAGGGCCTTCTGGTACCTCTCTGCATCTATACGATCATGGCTGTCTCCCTGAATTTAACGGTAGGCATCCTGGGCGAGCTGAGCCTGGGACACGCCGGTTTTATGTGCGTGGGAGCATTTGCCAGCTCCTTATTTTCCATCTGTATGCTGGATACGATTCCCATTGCAGGAATCCGTTTTACGCTGGCAATCCTGGTAGGCGCCGCGGCCGCGGCTGCAGCCGGCATCGTCGTAGGAATTCCGGTGCTGAGGCTGAGAGGCGACTATCTGGCCATAGTTACGCTGGCATTCGGTGAGATTATTAAGAATGTGGTCAATGTCATCTATCTGGGAAAGGACAGCAACGGCATTCATGTCTCCATAAAAAATGCCATGGCGCTTCAGATGCAGGAAGATGGTCAGATAATTATGAACGGCGCCCAGGGAATCAACGGAACGCCGAAAAACGCCACATTTACGGTGGGGATCATTCTGATTCTGATCACACTGTTTATCGTCCTGAATCTGATTCATTCCAGATCCGGCCGAGCCATCATGTCGGTGCGTGACAACCGGATTGCGGCGGAATCCATCGGTATCAACATCACAAAGTATAAACTGATGGCGTTTACCATATCCGCTTCCTTAGCCGGTGTTGCGGGCGTTCTTTATTCCCATAACTTATCGGCTCTGACGGCGACACAGAAGAATTTCGGATACAATCAGTCCATTATGATTCTGGTATTCGTTGTGCTGGGAGGAATCGGCAACATCCGCGGATCCATGATTGCCGCAGTGATCCTGACTCTGCTCCCGGAGATGCTCCGCGGACTCAATACGTACCGTATGCTGATTTACGCAATTATTCTGATTGTCATGATGATTTTCAACTGGAGTCCGAAGTTTATCGATTTCAGAAAACGTCACTCTCTGAAACGGTATTTTCATAAGAACACGGCAGATAAGGAGGTTTCATAAGCATGGCATTACTTGAAATTAAAAACCTCGGCATCTCTTTCGGCGGACTGCGCGCCGTGGATGATTTCAGCATTACCATTGAGAAAGGCCAGCTCTACGGACTGATCGGCCCTAACGGCGCCGGTAAGACGACGATATTCAACCTGTTGACCGGTGTGTATAAGCCTAATATGGGTACGATCCACTTGGATGGAATGAACATCACAGGGAAGAAGACCATGGAGATCAACCGCGCGGGTGTCGCCAGAACCTTCCAGAATATCCGTCTGTTTAAGGAACTGACTGTGCTCGACAACGTGAAGGCGGGTCTTCACAATCAGTATTCCTATTCTGCCATAGCCGGAATTCTGCGTCTTCCCAAGTATTTTAAGGTGGAGAAGACGATGGACGAGAAGGCGGTAGAACTTCTGAAGGTCTTTGATCTGGACCGGGAAAAGGATACTCTGGCCTCCAATCTGCCATACGGCAAACAGCGGAAGCTGGAGATTGCCCGGGCACTGGCAACGAATCCGAAGCTTCTGCTTCTCGATGAGCCGGCGGCCGGCATGAATCCCAACGAGACGAAGGAACTGATGGACACCATCCGGTTTGTACGCGATAATTTCGATATGACGATTCTTCTGATCGAGCATGATATGAAACTTGTCTCCGGTATCTGTGAGAAGCTGACTGTGTTAAACTTTGGTCAGGTGCTCGCCCAGGGCAATACGGCGGATGTGTTAAATGACCCGGAGGTCATCAAGGCATATCTCGGAGAATAGGAGGAGACGGGCATGGCAATACTGGAAGTTAAAAATCTGGAAGTGTATTACGGCGTCATCAAGGCGCTGAAAGGAATATCCTTTGAAGTAAATGAAGGGGAGATTGTAGCCTTAATCGGAGCCAACGGCGCGGGCAAAACGACGACGCTGCATACGATCACCGGTCTGTTAAAAGCGGCCGGCGGTTCGATCGGCTTTGATGGCTGCGATATTACAAAGGTCCGGGGCGACAGGATTGTCGGAATGGGAATGGCTCACGTTCCCGAGGGCAGACGTGTGTTTGCAGATCTGACCGTATTCGAGAACCTGAAGCTGGGAGCTTATACGAGGAAAGACAAGACGGAGATCGAGGAGACGCTGCAGATGATCTATAAGCGCTTTCCGAGACTGCTTGAGCGCAGGAACCAGCCGGCCGGAACCTTGAGCGGCGGAGAACAGCAGATGCTGGCCATGGGACGAGCACTGATGTCGCATCCGAAGCTGATTGTCATGGATGAGCCGTCCATGGGCTTGTCTCCAATCTATGTCAATGAAATCTTCGATATCATTCAGGAGATCAACAAGTCCGGAACCACGGTGCTTTTAGTGGAGCAGAATGCGAAAAAGGCGCTTTCTATCGCAAACAGGGCCTACGTGTTGGAGACGGGAGATATCGTTCTGAGCGGAGATGCGAAGGAACTGATGAATGATGATTCGGTGAAGAAGGCTTATTTAAGTGAGTAGGAAGTTGGAGCGGCCAATGAGCAGATTATGGGATAATAGATTGATGAAAAACAGATTCGGACAGGTGCGGTCAGGGTGGATTATCCTGATTACAATGGCTGTTTACTATATTCTGGCTCTTGTCTCCGGCAATCTGATCATAGAGCTGCTGAGAAAGATTTTGATTGCCACAGGCGACATCAATCCGGTAACCGGAGAGTTTTCCAGCGTGGCAGAATGGTTCGATAACATCTTTCTGCCCGTCGCGTTTCAGATACTTACAGAACTTCTTATGCTTGCAGTTCCAATTACCATATGGCGATTGGGGATGAAACATTCGGTCCGGGTGATGGGACTGGATTCTTTAAAGGGTAAGAAGAGGAGAAAAGACGGGGCTGCAGGTATGCTGCTGGGAATTTTAAACTGCTCTGTTATCTTTCTTTTGGTTCTTATGATAGGAAAGGGACGCGTTGTATCAAACGGACTTACAGTTTCGGGACTGACCTTCTGGTGGCTGCTTACTTTTGTTTTGGTGGGGATTGCGGAGGAAACGTTGAACCGCGGCTTTTTAATGGCTGTTCTGCGTCGGTGCCGCAATGTCCCTGTTATTATGTTTGTTCCGTCTGTGATTTTTGGACTGATTCATTTGAGTAATCCGGGAGTAACATTTTTTTCCGTCTTTAACATTATACTTGTCGGGATACTTTTTTCCTATATGTTCCTAAAGTCGGGTTCCATATGGATGTGTATTGGATATCATATTACCTGGAATATCTTTCAGGGGGTGGTCTATGGAATGCCTGTCAGCGGCCTCCAGATTCCTGGCATCATTACAACGCAATATGCGGAAAGCAATCTGCTGAACGGAGGTGCCTTTGGAATCGAGGGTGGCATACTGACCACCATAGTGACTTTGCTCAGCTTTATATTTGTATGGTATTATTATCGGAATTCAAACTACGATTTCTTAAGCGATTCAGAGAAGCCGGAAGTGCTTCAATGACTCATGCAGAGAAAGCCCCAGGGACGGAAGAACCTGGGGCTTTCCCAATGGTGGGAAGATTGAGGGCATCAAATAATCTTAAACAGACTTGCTGGAATATTAAGTGATCCCCTGCATATATTATAACAGCACAGAAGGGGGTATCTTTATGGACAATTTTGATGTATACAGTGATATTAAAGCCCGGACCAATGGAGAGATTTATATAGGCGTAGTCGGACCGGTGCGGACGGGAAAATCCACCTTTATCAAACGGTTTATGGAACTGATGGTGCTGCCGGAAATGGTGGATGAGCATCAGAAAACGCAGACGAGAGATGAACTTCCGCAGAGCGCGGCCGGGAAGACGATCATGACGACGGAACCGAAATTTATACCGAAGGAGGCGGCGGAGATCCGGCTGGGTGAGGAGATCGAGACGAAGGTCCGGCTCATCGACTGCGTGGGATTTATGGTGGAAGGCGCAGCCGGACACATCGAAAATGATGAAGAACGACTTGTAAAGACTCCATGGTTTGACTATGAGATTCCCTTTACAAAGGCCGCAGAGATCGGAACGAGGAAGGTCATAAACGACCACTCCACCATCGGCGTCGTTATCACGACGGATGGCACCATCGGGGAACTGAAACGCCCCAACTACATAGCCGCGGAAGAGCGGACCATCACAGAACTGAAGGAACTCGGAAAGCCGTTCATCGTGCTCTTAAACTCCGTAAAACCGTATTCCGATGAGACTGCGGCTCTTGCGAAGGAGATGAGGGAAAAATACGATGTGACCGTTATGCCGGTGAACTGCGAGCAGCTGAAAAAGGACGATGTCTACCACATTCTGGAACGCGTGCTGAAGGAATTTCCGGTTACGGAGATGGATTTCTATATTCCCAAATGGCTGGAGATTCTTCCTGCAAGCCACTGGCTGAAATCACAGATTATCCAGGCCGCCAAGGACATGGTGAAAAAGGTTACCCATATGAAGGATATCACCTCCGATCTGTTCGACGGCGCAATTGAGAGTATCCGGGCCGTAAAAGTACAGAATATGAACATGGCGGATGGAAGTGTCTCCATGGGTATGGATGTGGATGACAGCTATTATTATCAGATCCTAAGCGACTACGTGGGAATTCCCATCGAAGGAGAATACCAGCTGATGCAGACCTTAAGCGATCTTGCAAAGATGCGTGCGGAATATGAAAAAGTGAACAATGCCATGAGCCAGGTTCGCTTAAAAGGATATGGCGTTGTGACGCCGGAACGTTCGGAAATCATCCTTGATGAGCCGGAAGTGATTAAACACGGCAACAAATACGGGGTCAAGATGCGGGCGGAGGCCCCCTCCATCAATCTGATCAAGGCCCATATCCAGACAGAGATCGCACCGATTGTAGGCAGTGAACAGCAGGCAGAGGACTTGATTGCCTACATTAAGGAAAATGCCAGAGAGAGCGAGGAAGGCATCTGGAACACCAATATTTTTGGAAAGTCCATCGAGCAGATTGTGGAGGACGGTATATCCGCCAAAGTCTCCCAACTTACGGAGGACTGTCAGCTGAAGCTTCAGGATACGCTTCAGAAGATCATCAACGACAGCAACGGAGGAATGATCTGCATTATCATATAAATTCACCGGGAACGGCAGAACAGGAGAATGAGGCCTTTCATGAGGTTTGAGTTTATGCTATAATAGGAAAATGACCGACAGAAGAAAAATAAGGAGGGCTTTCAATGAAATTAATGTTCATCGGCGCGGACCATGAGGTAACCGGCAGCTGCCATTATTTAGAAGCCGCAGGGCTTAAGATTCTGGTGGACTGCGGTATGAAGCAGGGTGTGGACTATTTTGAGAATGCGGAGCTTCCGGTGAGCTATTCGGAGATCGATTATGTGCTTCTGACTCATGCCCATATCGACCATGCAGGGATGCTTCCTTTTATCTATGCGAGAGGATTCCGAGGGGAAATTATCACCACCGAAGCCACGGCGGATTTGTGCAATATCATGCTGAAGGACAGCGCGCATATCCAGGAATCAGAGGCGGAGTGGAAGAACAGGAAGGCCAGACGAGCCGGGCGGCAGGAAGAAGTGCCGCTGTATGAAATGAATGATGCAATGGGGGTATTAAAGCAGTTTAACCCCTGCAGCTATGATGAAATAATAAAACTGGAGGAGGGCCTTACCATTCGGTTTACCGATGTCGGACATTTACTGGGGTCTGCCTCCATCGAGGTATGGATCAAAGAGAATGATATTTCGAAGAAAATCGTATTTTCCGGTGACATCGGCAATAAGAATAAGCCGCTGATCCGGGATCCCCAGTATATCAAAAATGCGGATTACGTAGTGATGGAGTGCACCTATGGCGACCGGCTTCACGGCCAGATACCGGATCACGTCTCCATTCTCGCGGATATCGTCCAGAGAACCCTGGACCGGGGCGGCAATGTGGTGATTCCTGCATTTGCCGTGGGCAGAACGCAGGAACTTCTCTACATGTTCCGGATCATCAAGGCGGAGCATATGGTGAAGGGGCACGACGGATTCGAGGTCTATGTCGACAGTCCTCTTGCCGTTGAGGCGACCAGTGTGTTTAAGGATAATCTGGTGGACTGTTATGACGAGGAGACGAAGGCGCTTGTGACGCAGGGGATCAACCCGATCTCGTTTCCGGGGCTGAAGCTCTCCATTACCAGTGCGGAATCGAGAGATATCAATTTCGACACAAAACCGAAGGTCATCATCTCCGCGGCAGGCATGTGCGATGCGGGCCGGATCAGGCACCATTTAAAGCATAATCTGTGGCGGCCTGAATGTACCATCGTCTTTACTGGGTATCAGTCCATAGGAACGCTGGGCAGAAGCCTTTTGGAAGGCGGCCGGGAGGTGAGGCTGTTCGGTGAAACCATTCAGGTTGAGGCCCACATTGAGAAGATGGATGGAATGAGTGCCCATGCAGATATGGAAGGGCTGATTCAGTGGCTGAACGCATTCGAGGAGAAGCCCCGGGAAGTATTTCTGGTACATGGGAATGATGAGGTGTGCGATTCGTTCGGGAATCTTTTAAAAGAAGAATATGGATATCAGGCGGATGCGCCGTATTCAGGATCTGTATACGACTTAGCGGCCGGCAGATGGCTGGAGCAGAGAACCGGAGTAGTTGTGACGAAGACGGTGGAGACGGCGAAGCGTGCGGTTGGCGTCTATGCGCGTCTGCTGGCTGCAGGAGAACGCCTGCTGTCGGTGATCCGCCATAACGAAGGCGGAGCCAACAAGGATCTGGCTAAATTCGCGGACCAGATCAATTCATTATGCGATAAATGGGACAGATAACGAGCCACTCCACCAGGTCTGTGAGGGACTTAAACCAGGTGGAGGTGACATACATCGCACGGAAGCGGCAAATAACGTCCGCTGAGTGCTTATAGCCAGGAGAATGACATAAGATGGGAAAAGTACTATTGTTTACAGATGGAGCTGCAAGAGGAAATCCGGACGGACCCGGTGGTTACGGAGCTGTACTTCAGTTCACGGATTCCAAAGGGCAGCTCCATGAAAAGACGCTGTCGGCCGGTTATGTGAGGACGACCAACAACCGTATGGAGCTGATGGCCGCAATCGCAGGGCTGGAGGCGCTGAACAGGCCCTGCGAGGTGGAACTGTATTCAGATTCCAAGTATGTAACGGATGCCTTCAACCAGCACTGGATCGACAACTGGGTGAAGAACAACTGGAAGCGCGGCAAGAGCGGTCCGGTCAAGAATATCGATCTGTGGAAACGGCTTTTAAAAGCCATGGAACCTCACCGCGTTACCTTCTGCTGGGTAAAAGGACATGCCGGGCATCCGGAGAATGAGCGGTGCGATCAGCTGGCTACCACTGCCGCGGATGGGGACAGCTTACTGGTGGATGAAGGCCTGTAAAACTTACGTATCTCTTACAATCTCTTACTAATTAACGAACCCTATTTCCTTTCTTTTTTATTTATGATATGGTAATTTTATCAAAGTATGTTAGGATGATAATCATGAATAAAAATAAAGGAATCTGGCTTGTGATCGCTGCCATCCTGCTGATCGGGATCGCGGTAACGTTTGCAACCAGCAGATTTATCCGGCAGAACGGCGGTTCACTGGACACCGTGGCGGTGACGCAGATGCCGGTGACGGCAGGCGGAGGAATACCGCAGGCCTATTCGGAGGGAGCAGGAGCGGAAACTCCCGCAGCGGCCAAAAAGCGTATGGCGGCAGCTCCCATAGAGGAGGAAGATGCGGCACCGGGTAACACGGGAGAGGCGGCTGACCAGGCGGCAGTTCCGGAACCTGCGTCCTCCCGGATCATGGCGGCAGAAGGGGCGGCGGCGCCGGCTCCTGAATCATTTCTGATGGATTCAGACGAGGCTGCAGGAGAAGCTGCAGTCCCGGAGACAGTAGCGGCCGGACCGGGAAGCAGGGAGGATGCGGCGGCTGTCCCATCCATCTCCCCGTTAGGACCGGGCGGAAGCGCATCGCTTCAGAATGACGAGGAAGAAAAACTGGCATATTACGAAAGACGCCTGGCGGAATTAGATGCCCAGGTTCAGAAGATGCGCAGTGAGTCCTCCGATTCCACGACGTATTCCATGAAGACGCTGGCTGAAAAGGAACTCCGGCTCTGGAGCATCGAGATGAACACCATCTATGCGGATATCATAGACGGCCTGGACGAGGAAGCCAGGAGTAAGCTGGAAGGCGAACAGCAGACCTGGACGAAGAGCCGGGATACAAAGGCGGAGGAGGCAGCGAGGAAGTACAGCGGCGGCTCTCTGGAGGGTGTAGAGTATACGGCTTCCCAGGCGGAATCCACGAGAACGAGGACATACGATCTCGTAGAGACATATATTCAGGCTCTGCCTGCGGAAAATGAAGATTAAAAGAAAATGGCAGTCCCCATACGGAACAGGAGTAACTGTTTTGTGAAGGGACTGCTTTTTTGCATATGGAATGACGTGGATTTCGGAAATAACACAGAAAATCGGCGGCAACATCTTGATTAATAAAAAGTGATATGATAGGATATTAAAATGAGCATAACTATAGCAATCAGTCAGGAGGGTTGAATCTATGACAGCAATTTTAGCAAGTTTTCTGCAGACGGCAATCAAGTTTCTGTTTTTCCTTGCAGTGGCGTGGGGAGGAATCGTGTGCGGCAAGAAATTCAGAGATTATAAGGATGCCAAGAATGCAGGCAGTATGACAGAAGAAAGTAAATAACTAACGGAGGACAGTAACGTGAACAAGACAGGTGTGAATGAACTGAGGAGAATGTTCCTTGAATTTTTTGAGAGCAAGGGACATCTGGCGATGAAAAGCTTCTCCCTGGTTCCGCATAATGATAACAGCTTATTGTTAATCAACTCAGGTATGGCGCCTTTAAAGCCGTATTTTACAGGACAGGAGATACCGCCGAGAAAGCGTGTGACAACCTGCCAGAAGTGTATCAGAACCGGAGATATCGAGAATGTGGGAAAGACCGCCCGTCACGGCACCTTCTTTGAGATGCTGGGCAATTTCTCCTTTGGAGATTATTTTAAGACGGAAGCGATCCGCTGGTCCTGGGAGTTTTTGACAGAGGTTGTGGGACTGGATCCGGACAGGTTATATCCATCCGTCTATTTAGAAGACGATGAGGCTTTCGATATCTGGAATAAGGAAATCGGCATTGCACCGGAACGCATCTTCCGCTTCGGCAAGGAAGATAACTTCTGGGAGCATGGAGCAGGACCCTGCGGACCGTGTTCTGAAATCTATTATGACCGCGGAGAGAAGTACGGCTGCGGAAAGCCGGGCTGCACCGTGGGCTGTGAATGTGACCGTTACATGGAAGTTTGGAATAACGTATTTACCCAGTTCGAGAACGACGGACACGGCAATTACGAGGAACTGGCCCAGAAGAATATCGATACCGGCATGGGGCTCGAACGTCTGGCGGTGGTGGTTCAGGATGTGGATTCCATCTTTGATGTTGACACCATAAAGGCTCTGTTAAACAGGGTTGCAGAGCTTGCCCGCACGGAATATCAGAAGGATGCGTCGGTTGACGTTTCCCTTCGTCTGATTACAGACCATGTCCGCTCCTGTACCTTTATGATTTCCGACGGCATCATGCCATCCAACGAAGGACGCGGATACGTGCTGCGCCGTCTGCTCCGGAGAGCGGCCCGCCATGGAAGGCTTCTCGGCATCGAGGGAAGATTCCTCGCAGAGCTTTCCAGGACTGTGATTGAGCTTTCCAAAGACGGATATCCGGAACTGGAAGAGAAGAAAGCCATGATTTTAAAGGTTCTGACCGAGGAAGAGGATAAATTCAACCGGACCATCGATCAGGGGCTTGCGATTCTAAGTGAGATGGAAGAACAGATGTCTGCCGCAGGAAAGACGGTACTGAGCGGTGAGGATGCATTCAAGCTCTATGATACTTACGGCTTCCCGCTGGATTTGACGAGAGAAATTCTGGAAGAAAAGCACTTTTCAATCGATGAGGACGGCTTTAAGAAGGCCATGCAGGAACAGCGGGAGAAGGCCAGAGCGGCCAGAAAAACCACGAACTACATGGGTGCTGACGTGACTGTTTACCAGTCCATCGATCCTGCGCTCACCACGGAATTTGTCGGATACGACAGACTTGTCTGTGATTCTAAGATTACTGCGCTGACGACGGAGACTGACCTGGTGGAGGCGCTGACGGACGGAGAGACCGGCACGATTGTGACGGAGGAGACCTGCTTTTACGGCACCATGGGCGGCCAGCAGGGCGACAAGGGTGTCATTGTCAGTGCAAACGGCGAGTTTTCGGTGGAGGACACCATTCATCTGCAGGGCGGCAAGGTCGGCCATGTGGGAAAGATGAAGAAGGGCATGTTCCAGATCGGTGATGTGGTTACCTTAAAGGTCTGTGAAGAGAGCCGTATGAATACAGGTAAGAACCACAGTGCGACTCATCTGCTTCAGAAGGCGCTCCGCACCGTTTTAGGCGAGCATGTGGAACAGGCAGGCTCCTATGTGGATGAAGACAGGCTACGTTTCGACTTCACTCATTTCTCCGCCATGACGCCGGAAGAGATTAAGAAGGTGGAATGCCTTGTCAATGAGAAGATTAAGGAAGCGCTGAATGTAAAGACAGAGGTTATGAGCCTTGACGAGGCGAAGAAGTCGGGCGCCATGGCATTGTTTGGTGAAAAATACGGGGAGAATGTCCGCGTGGTAAAGATGGGCGATTTCTCCACGGAGCTTTGCGGTGGCACCCATATCTCTAATACAGGCGTTATCGGTTCCTTTAAAATCTTGTCAGAGACCGGTATTGCAGCCGGTGTGCGCAGAATTGAGGCGCTGACGGGTGACGGCCTGATGAAGTACTATCAGGAGGCCGAGACCGAGCTTCACGAGGCGGCGAAGGCGGCGAAGGCCACGCCTCAGACCCTGGCAGCCAGGATTGAAGCCATGCTTGAGGAGATCAAGACGCTTCATTCTGAAAATGAGAAGTTAAAGAGCAGACTGGCCAAGGACTCCCTGGGGGATGTGATGGACCAGGTGAAGGAGATCGGCGGTGTTAAGGTTCTGGCTGCGAAGGCTGACGATGTGGACATGAACGGCTTAAGAAACTTGGGAGACCAGTTAAAGGATAAGCTGGGTGAAGGCGTGATTGTGCTGGCTTCTGTTCTGGACGGAAAAGTGAACTTAATGGCAACCGCTACAGAGGAAGCGCAGAAAAAGGGCGCCCATGCAGGCAACTTAATCAAGGCTGTCGCAGGACTCGTTGGCGGAGGCGGCGGCGGAAGGCCGAATATGGCCCAGGCCGGCGGCAAGAATCCGGCCGGAGTAGACGCATGTCTGGAAGAGGTTTATAAAGTAGTTGAAGGCCAGCTGAAATAAGGCATAAATTTTCCGGTAAAAAATTAAAAATTTCCTTGACGAATGGGAAAATTATGCTATAATCATATCAGTGCTATAAAATACCCAAACAGTTGTATTATGCACAAGTACACAACTGGAGGGAGGTTAGGTGTGAGCTATGTCAAATGTAATCGTTAAAGACAACGAGAGCTTAGATAGCGCTTTACGCAGATTCAAAAGAAACTGTGCGAAAGCAGGTATCCAGCAGGAAATTCGTAAGAGAGAGCATTACGAAAAGCCAAGCGTAAGACGTAAGAAAAAGTCTGAAGCTGCAAGAAAACGTAAATATAACTAATTACTGATTAGTCAAACAAGGTGAGTCCCTGGTCATTTTATGATCAGGGATTTCTTTGCTTTTCGGAAGCTTTATGGGAGGACCGGCTGTACCGGATGGCCGGCTTCTGCGGTTATCCGGGTGTTTTGATGGTTAACCTGCATAATCGGACGGCGTTTTTGCATATAGTATAATATCATTGGCTGAAAGGCAGAAACGATATGTTCGAAGAGATGAAGTTTCGTGCGGCGGAGAACTTGAAGCTTCCAAAGGACGTGGTTCTGGGGGAAGTGCTGGTATCTTTTCTGGGCCGCCACAGTGTTGTGATTGAAAATTACCGCGGCATCATTCTCTATACTGATACCCTGATCAAGCTCCAGGCCAAGACGTGCCGCGTGGCTGTATCGGGAAGCCGCCTTGTGATTGAATATTATACGAATGAGGAGATGAAGATTAACGGGCTCATTAAGTCCATGGAATTTGAATAAAGAGGAAAACTGAAGGAGGAGGTACAACCGTGATTGTAACATGGCTTAACCACCGGATATCCGGTTATCTGTTTGTGGAGATGACGGGCTTTTCTCCGGAACGGTTCTTTAATATGTGCAGCGTTCATGAGATAGAAATCTGGGGAGTGTCGGACACCGGCCGTTCCTGCCGTTTTTATATGACTGTGAAAGGGTTTAAGAAGATAAAACCCATTGTCCGGAAATCGAAGGTCAGACTTAAGGTACTGGGAAAGTTTGGACTTCCTTTTTTTTTACACAGAAACAGGAAGCGGAAGCTTTACGCGGCCGGACTGGCATCTTTTTTTGTCCTGCTTTACATACTTTCCATCTTTATCTGGGATATTGAGTTTGAGGGGAATCACATGTATACGTATGATACCCTTTTGAAATACTGTGAAACAGAGGAGATCCGCTATGGCATGGTCAAATCCCGGATCGACTGTGATGCCCTGGAAGAATCGCTGCGGAGTGCATTCCCGGAGATCACCTGGGTATCGGCCAGGGTATCGGGAACGCGTCTTCTGGTTAAGATAAAGGAGAACGAGGTTCTCTCGGAAATTCCTGCAAAGGATGAGTCTCCCTGCGATATCGTGGCGTCAAAGGATGGCGTGATCACCTCTATGATCGTGCGTCAGGGTGTTCCGGCGGTTTCAGTGGGGGATGAAGTGAAAAAGGGCGACGTGCTTGTCAGCGGAACGCTGCATGTGATCGGGGACAGCGAGGAGATCATGAACACTCACTATGTTCATTCCGATGCGGACATCACGGCGCGGACGGAATACCACATCACACGGCAGATCCCGCTGTTTAAACGAGTGGATGTGGAAACCGGAAACGTACGGCGGGGGAAGTATGCGAAGGTATTTCAGTATTCCCTGATGCTGATGCGCCCGAAGCAGGAGGGAACCACCTGGAAGGTGACCATGGAAGAGGATCAGCTTCACTTATTTCAGAATTTCTATCTGCCTGTCTATCTCGGTGATATTACGGCGAAGGAGTACATTTCTTACGAGCGGCCCTACACGGAAGAGGAGAAAAAACAGGCAGCCGATGAGATCAATGAGAATTTGAAAAAAAATTTATTGGAAAAAGGGGTACAAATTCTGGAAAATCATGTTAAAATACTAGATAATGAATCTTTATGCCAAATTGCCATCGATCTTGTGGCTGAGGAAGCCGTAGGGCAGAGTCAGGGCGTAGAGATACCAATCACACAGGAACAAGAGGAGACTGAGGAGTCCAATGAGCGTAATTGAGACAATCATAGATATACCGGCTGAACACGAGAAGAATGTCTGCGGACAGTTTGACAGCTATTTGAAGAAGATAGAGAGAACGCTCCATGTCACGATGATCGAGCGGGACGGCGCGCTAAAAATCATCGGCCCGGAGCAGATGGTGCAGAAGGCGAAGAGTGTGTTTAATAATCTGATCGAGCTGTCGAAGCGGGGAAATGCGATCACGGAGCAGAATGTGGATTATGCCCTGTCTCTGTCCTTTTCGGAGAGTGACGGGCAGATTTTAGAGATCGACAAGGACATCATATGCAGAACGATTACGGGAAAGCCGGTGAAGCCGAAGACCATGGGCCAGAAGCAGTATGTGGACCAGATCAGGAAAAAGATGATCGTATTCGGAATTGGTCCGGCCGGTACCGGTAAGACGTATCTTGCCATGGCTATGGCGATTCAGGCCTTTAAAAATGGTGAGGTGAGCAGAATTATTCTGACGCGCCCTGCCATTGAGGCGGGAGAGAAGCTGGGCTTTCTGCCCGGCGATTTACAGAGCAAGATTGACCCGTACTTACGGCCCCTCTATGACGCGCTGTATCAGATTATGGGCGCGGAGAGCTACTTACACAATGCGGAGAAAGGGCTGATCGAGGTGGCTCCCCTGGCCTATATGAGGGGAAGAACCCTTGACAATGCCTATATTATTCTGGATGAGGCGCAGAATACCACGCCGGCGCAGATGAAGATGTTTTTAACGAGAATCGGTTTCGGGTCCAAGGTCATTGTTACCGGGGACCAGACGCAGAAGGACTTGCCTGCCGGGGCCGTGTCCGGCCTTGACACCGCAGTCCGCGTGTTAAAAAGGATTGACGACATCGGGTTCTGCTACTTAAGCAGCAGTGATGTGGTGCGTCATCCGCTGGTTCAGAAAATAGTACAGGCTTACGACGATTACGAGACAAAGAAAAAGACCGGAGAGAAAGAACGAAAGACGGCAAAAGCCCCGGGAGGCAGAAAGGGACGCTATGACGATTCATATTGAGTATGAGACGGAAGAGGAGTTAAAGCTTCCGTATGAGGAGATTATCACCACAGTGGTGAACGAGGCACTGGACTATGAGAACTGTCCTTATGAGGCGGAGGTGAATGTGCTCCTTACGGATAATGAGGATATCCGGCAGATCAATAAAGAATACCGTGATATTGACAATGCTACCGATGTGCTGTCGTTTCCAATGGCCGATTACGACAGTCCGTCGGATTTTGACCGTCTCGAGGACATGGCAAGCGATTACTTTAACCCGGAGACCGGGGAACTGCTGCTGGGGGACATTGTCATATCTGTCGATAAGGTGAAGGAACAGGCGGAGAAGTACGGCCATTCCGAGACGAGAGAACTGGCTTTTCTGGTGGCGCACAGCATGCTTCATCTGTGCGGCTACGACCACATGGTGGATGAGGAGCGTCTCGTCATGGAGAAGAAGCAGGAAGAGATTCTGAAACGAGGGGGATACGAACGATGAAAAAACGGGCATGGTTCTGTGCGGCCGGGCTCATCCTTTTGATGGGCGCCGTGACCGGATGTCAGGGAAAATATCAGGAGGTGGCTGTGACGGACGCCTCTGCAGAGACGGACACCACGCCCGCCCCTACGAAAGAGATTAAGATTGAGACGACAACGGAGGCGCCTGCCGTGGAAGAAGTGGAATCCGGCGACTGGTATACTTATGAAGAGCGCACCGAGCAGGATGGAAAGATCAGGAGTTATCTGACCGGCAGGATGGTGGATGCGGCGATTGGAAACCGCCGGCCCATAGCGATTATGATGAGCAACGACAAGGCGGCGCTGCCGCAGTACGGCATCAATCGTGCGGATATCGTGTATGAGGCCCCTGTAGAGGGCGGCATGAACCGATATATGGCTATTATCGAGGATTACGACGATCTGGACAGGATCGGTTCCGTGAGAAGCTGCCGGACGTATTATACATACTTTGCCCGTGAGTTTGACGCCATTTACGCTCATTACGGACAGAGTACCTTTGCCAAGCCGTATCTGGCCAACGTGGACAATATCAACGGACTGGACGGGATCGGCACCGTGGCGTATTACAGGACGAAAGACCGTAAATCACCTCACAACGCATATTCCAGCGGAGAAAGGCTGAATAAGGCGATAGCCCAGCTGGGGTATTCCGAGAGCTACAGTGCGGATTACAAGGGCCATTACCGCTTTGCGAAAACAGGCCATGAGGTGACGCTGGACGGTGCGCCCAGTGTCATGGACGCGGCCAGGGTCTATCCCGGCTACGTGATGAATAAGCCGTGGTTTGAATATAACGAAAGCGATGGCTTATACTACCGGTATCAGTACGGAGCGCCTCATAAGGGCGACGAAGGTCCGATTGCCGTAAAGAATATTCTGTTCCAGTACTGCCCGTCGGGCCACTATGCCACCACGGATTATCTGGATATCAATGTCCATGACGATTCCTACGGACTCTACGCCACAGAGGGAAAGGCGATTCCGGTGAAATGGACGAAGGATGGGGAGTTCGGTCTGACACATTATTACGACATGGAGAATAACGAGGTAATCCTCAATCAGGGAAAGACGTGGATATGCGTGATTTCCGCACAGGATTCCTCAAATGTAGAGGTTTATGGAAAATAACAGGACAAGCAGAAGCAGAAAAAAGCCTGAGAAAAAGGGCGCGTCAAATTTTATTATACAGGGAACGATTCTTGCGGCGGCGGGGATCATTGTGCGCCTGATCGGGATGCTGTATCGGATTCCCCTTGCCAATATACTGGGGGATGAAGGAAACGGGTACTATAATTCCGCTTTCTCAATCTATTCCATATTGCTGATTGTTTCTTCTTACAGCCTTCCTACGGCTGTTTCAAAAATGATCGCAACGAAGAATGCCAGAAAAGAGTATCGGAATTCTGTTCGAATTCTGAAAGCTGCGTTGTTTTATGGGACAGTAGTAGGAGGGATCGGTGCTGCAGTTTTATGGTTTGGAGCAGATCTGTTCGCTACCCGTTTCCTGAGTATGCCCTATACCAGATATGCGCTAAAAACATTGGCGCCTACGATATGGGTTATTGCTTATCTCGGAGTATTCCGAGGCTACTTTCAGGGACTTGGAACGATGATTCCTACGGCCCTTTCACAGATTTTCGAGCAGATTATTAATGCTATCATTAGTATTGTGGCAGCAGAACGTCTGTTTAACGCAGGTTTGAAGGCAAATCTGGTTCATGGCGCCACAGAGTATTCCTTTGGATTCGGAGCCGCTGGGGGAACGATCGGTACAGGGGCAGGGGCACTGGCAGCTCTTTTGTTTCTGCTCTTTCTTATATTGAGCTACCGGCCTGTTATGATAAAACAGGCAAAGCGCGACCGCAGCAGGCGGAGAGACAGCTACACAGAGATATCCGCTATTCTTTTAATAACAGTTCTTCCGATTGTTATGAGCAGTGTGGCGTACAACGTCAGTACAGTAATTGACAACAGTATTTTTGCAAAAGGGATGACATTTCTTGGTATGAGTACCTCTGATATTGCTTCGGCATGGGGCGTTTACTCCGGAAAATACCACCTGCTGTTCAATATCCCGGTGGCCATTGCCAATTCACTGGCCTCTTCCCTGATTCCGTCCCTGTCGCGGGCGGTGGCCGGAAAAAACCGCGGGCAGATCGTGAGCAAGGTATCCATGGTGATTCGTTTTTCCATGGTGATAGCAATCCCGGCTACGGTTGGGCTTACCGTGCTTGCAGGGCCGGTGTGCAATCTGCTGTTCAGCCGTTACGACAATACCAATCTGGTCCGTATGATGATGTACGGTTCTCTGGCTGTCGTATTTTTCTCCCTGTCCACGGTGACCAATGCCGTGCTTCAGGGAATCAACCACATGCAGACACCGCTTAAGAACGCAGTGATTTCACTTGTGCTTCATATCATTGTGCTCTGTGTCATGCTGTTTGGTTTTAAAATGGGAATTTACAGCGTGGTCTATTCCAACATTCTCTTTGCGCTGTTTATGTGTATCCTGAATGGAATGGCTATTAGCCGGTACTTGAATTACAGGCAGGAGATGAAGAAGACCTTTATCCTCCCGACCATCGCCTCCGGTATTATGGGCGGCGCTGCATACGGCGTTTACCAGCTGGTTCACATGACGCTTAAGAGCAACACCATCGGTGTGCTTTTTGCGATTGCGGTGGCGGTGATCGTCTACGGAATCCTGCTGCTGAAGCTGCGCTGTGTGGACGAGGTGGAGCTTTCCGGTATGCCCGGCGGCACGAAACTGGTAAGAATCGCACAGAAATGCCATTTGATGTGATTAAAATGAGGGAAGAAAGCAGATACTATACTTCGAAGGAGGTATTATCCTATGAAGAAGTATATGTTCTGCTTTCTTTTATTTGCAGCCACTTCGCTTCTCTGCCTCGGAATCGGCTTCGTCATTACCAAAGACAGCGTGCAGCCGGAGGAGGCCATACCCGGAGCGACTCTGGAGACAGAGACCGTGACGGAGGACCAGATCGTCATCAATCAGGAAAAGGTGTCACCTGCGCCGGAGAAGGAAAAGGAAAAATATTATCTCGTATCGGAGGACGGTTATCTGCTTGTCCTGTATCAGGATCAGACGACGATCTGTCTGTATACCCATATGCCGGTTACGGATTTCCCGGAGGAGGAGCGGGGCCGTCTGATGGATGGCATCTGGTTCTCCTCCATGATAGAGGTGTTTAACTATCTGGAATCGTATACGAGCTAGAGACTGTCTGAACGTTCAGACAAGCTCTGGCATAGGTCCGGAACACAGGGCTCATCAGGAAAAAAAATAATACTTGAATTGAGTGGAGGATGCGGATACAATAGGGCTGGTAACAGTACAGCGAGGAGGAATCCATGAAGAGAAACGTGATGATCATAGGCGGAGGCGCTTCCGGTATGACGGCTGCGATTGCAGCTGCCAGGGAGGGCGCCCGCGTTGTGATCCTGGAACATACGAAGAGACCCGGAAAGAAGATTCTGTCTACCGGGAATGGAAAATGCAACCTGACAAATCTGGATATGAGAAAAGATGCCTTTCGGGGAGAACATCCCGGATTTGCATGGAAGGTGATTGAAGCAGTACCGGTAAAAGAGACCGTCTCATTTTTTGAGGATCTGGGGCTGGTGCTGACAGACCGGAACGGATACGTTTATCCTGCCACCGGGCAGGCATCCTCCGTATTGGATGCGCTCCGTTTTGAACTGGAACGTCTGAAAATTCCGGTGCTCTGTGAATGCGAGGTGTCGGGCATAACAAAGAAGCTGGAACTGCGCACGACCCAGGGGGTCATGAAAGCGGATGCAGTCATACTTGCGGCCGGTTCTAAGGCAGCGCCCGGAACAGGATCCGATGGCAGCGGTTATAAACTGGCCGGAAGTCTGGGGCACCGTGTGATTGAGCCACTTCCGGCGCTTGTGCAGTTAAAATGCCGCGAGACGTGGTATAAGCAGTTTGCAGGCGTAAGGACAGATGCTTTTGTGACGCTGTTTTGCGACGGACACAAAACCGCGTCAGACCGGGGGGAACTGCAGTTTACGGATTACGGCATTTCCGGCATCCCCGTCTTTCAGGTCAGCCGGTTTGCATCACGCGCTTTAAACGAGGGAAAAAGGGTGACGGTCCGTCTCGATCTGCTGCCGGTTATGGATAAACAGGAACTTTTCCATTTCCTGACAGAACGGGTCAGAAGGCTGGGATACCGGCCGGGGGAAGAATTCTTAAACGGCGTCCTTAATAAGAAACTGCACCAGGTGCTTCTTAAGGAATCCGGAATACCGGCGGGCCGCCGGACTTCGGAGATCACGGAAAAACAGCTCCGTATTCTTACGGACCGGATTAAGGCTCTGGAAACTACGGTGACAGGGGTGAATTCGTTCGATCAGGCGCAGATCTGCTGCGGTGGCGTCGATACGAGAGAGATAAATCCCTGTACCATGGAATCAAAATTAGTCAGTCAGCTGTTTCTGGCGGGAGAAATCCTGGATGTGGACGGAATCTGCGGCGGTTATAATCTGCAGTGGGCGTGGTCATCAGGAATTCTGGCGGGCAGGAACGCAGGAAGAGGTCCTATATGATAAGAATCAGCCAGTTGAAACTGTCTGTAAACCACAGTGAGGAAGATTTAAAGAAGAAGGCGGCAAAGATGCTGAAGCTTCAGCCGGCGGATATTCGCCGTATAACGGTTATAAAGCAGTCTGTCGATGCGAGAAAAAAGAGCAGCGAAGTGCTGTTTATCTATACCGTTGATGTCGAAACTGCCAGGGAGGACAAGGTATTACATAGACTGAACAGTCCGAACATTGCGAAAGCAGAAAAGAAGGAATACCAGTTTCCGAAGCCGGGAACGGAACCTTTAAAACACCGTCCCGTCATCATAGGAAGCGGGCCGGCCGGCCTTTTCTGCGCGCTTATGCTGGCGAGAGCCGGGTATGCTCCCCTTATTTTCGAGCGCGGGGAGAGGGTAGATGAAAGAAAACGGTCAGTACTGCGGTTCTGGCAGGGAGGAGAGTTAAACGGCAGCTCCAACGTGCAGTTCGGTGAGGGCGGCGCGGGAACTTTTTCCGATGGAAAGTTAAACACGCTGGTGAAAGACCCGATGCTGCGAAACAGAAAGGTGCTGGAGGTATTCGTGGAGTTCGGAGCGGATCCTTCCATTCTTTATAAGAATAAGCCCCATATCGGAACGGATGTGCTCAGCGTGATTGTGAAGAACATGAGGGAGGAGATTATCCGGCTGGGAGGAACCTTTTCCTTCCAAAGCTGTGTGACCGATTTTTGCATTGAGGGCGGGAAGTTAAAAGCCATCACCGTAAACGGGACGGATAAAATTGAGACGGAGGTCACCGTACTGGCGGTGGGGCACAGTGCGAGGGATACCTTTGAGAAGCTGCTGGAGAGAAGCGTGCCCATGGAGAAGAAAGCGTTTGCCGTGGGTCTGCGTATTCAGCATCCCCAGAGAGACATCAATATTGCACAGTACGGTGCCGCGGAGATTGAAGCGCTGGGAGCGGCCGATTATAAGGTAACCCATCAGTGTGCCAACGGAAGAGGCGTATACTCCTTCTGTATGTGTCCGGGCGGTTACGTTGTCGATGCGTCCTCGGAGCCGGGCCGTCTGGCCGTCAACGGGATGAGCTACCATGCGCGGGATGGAGTGAATGCAAACAGCGCACTCATTGTCACCGTCACACCTCAGGATTTTCCGGAGGACAGCCCCCTTGCGGGCATCGCTTACCAGCGCCGTCTGGAGGAAGCTGCCTATCGGTGCGGCGGGGGGAAAATCCCGGTGCAGTTATACGGTGATTTTAAGAAGAAAAGGACAACCACAGCCTTGGGAGAGGTGACGCCGGCGTTTGAAGGTAAGTATGCCATGGCGAACCTGCGGGAATTTTTCCCGGATACGCTGTCGGAATCTCTGATCGAAGGAGTAGAGGCGTTTAACGGGCGGATCGCCGGCTTTTCCAGAGGCGATGCCATTCTGGCCGGCGTGGAGAGCAGGACCTCGTCGCCGGTACGCATACCGAGAGACGAGCGGTTTGAGAGCAGCGTAAAAGGCCTCTATCCCTGCGGAGAAGGCGCGGGCTATGCAGGCGGAATCACATCGGCTGCCATGGATGGGATTAAGACGGCGGAGGCGGTTGTATCGCGTTATGCGCCCCATCACGGTATGGCATGAGGAAAGCAGCTGTTCAGCCGGACGTTCTGCACGGCATCAGCGCCGTTTCATTGACGAATGGAAAAAAATGTTGTAAGATATGAGACAAAAAGACTGAACGAACATGATTGGAGACACCATGAAAACCGAAGTGCGGGAAAAGCTGAAGGATAAACAGAGGATAGTCATAAAGATCGGTTCGTCTTCCCTGACCCATACGTATACGGGAGACTTGAACCTGATGAAGATCGAGAAGCTGGTGCGCGTCATCAGTGATTTGAAAGGGGAAGGGAAATCCGTGGTCCTGGTTTCATCCGGGGCAATCGCGGTGGGACGCCAGGCGCTCGGCCACCACACAAGACCGGTTACCATCTCCGAGAAGCAGGCGTTTGCGGCGGTAGGCCAGGCGCGCCTGATGATGGTGTACCAGAAGCTGTTTGCGGAGTACAACCAGGTGGCGGCGCAGGTTCTGCTGACAAAGGATACCATGATCAACGACAGCTCCCGCTATAACGCGCAGAATACGTTTGATGAGCTCTTGAAGCTGGGAACCATACCGATTGTGAATGAGAACGACACGGTTTCCACCTCAGAGATCCCTTACGTCGATAATTTCGGGGATAACGACAGGCTGTCCGCCATCGTAGCGGCTCTGATCGGCGCGGATTTACTCATTCTGCTGTCGGATATCGACGGCCTTTACTCCGATGACCCGAGACAGAATCCGAAGGCGCAGTTTATCCGCCAGGTGGATGAGATTACGCCGGAGCTCATGGATATGGGAAAGGCCACCTCCGGCAGCGATGTAGGGACCGGAGGAATGGCGGCGAAGCTGGCGGCGGCCCGGATTGCCACGGACAGCGGCTCCGACATGGTCATCGCTAACGGGGATGATGTGGAAGTGGTATCCCAGATCATGACGGGAGCTGATAAGGGCACGCTTTTCCTGGCCCATCCCAACTTTGATTTCGATCTGATGCACTACATAAATAACGAATATTAGGAGGATTATCCATGCAGCAGGAAAAAATAGACAGAATCAACACACTCTACCATAAGGCTCAGGCTGTGGGACTTTCAGAGGAGGAGAAGGCAGAACAGGCCGCCCTGCGAAAGGAATACATCGAGGCAATCCGCATGAGTTTAAGAGGAAATCTAAACAGTATTTCGATTCAGGAAGAGGACGGAACTATAACGGATCTGGGGAAAAAGCATGGAAATGTCGGGCAAGAGTGAAGTCAGGGAGTGGGTAAAGGAGAACCGTCTGGCTCTCACACAGAAGCAGGAGATGGAATGGAATGATGCCATCTGCAAAAAGATTTTAAGCCTCCGGACCATACGGCAGGCGTTCTGTGTCTACTGTTACGTGTCCTTCCGTCACGAGGCAGGGACCGAAAAACTGATCACGAGCCTGCTGGAAATGGGAAAATACGTGGCGGTGCCGAAGGTGGAAGGAAAAAGACTGGTATTTTATGCGATCCAGGGGAAGCGGGATCTGGAAAGCGGCGTCATGGGGATTATGGAGCCTAAATTAAACTGCCTGCGCATCCGTGACGAATTCGCGCCGGTTATTGTGCCGGGAATCGCATTTGACAGGGAAGGACACCGGGTCGGCTACGGCGGCGGATATTACGACCGTTTCTTCGAGGAAGAACCGGATCATCCCAGGTTTGGTATCGCCTATCCGTTTCAGCTTTTCGATTCTCTGCCGGCAGAATCTCACGATAAGGGGATGGATCTGGTAATCACTCCATACGATCCCGGCTGAAACCATTCATTTTGATAACAGGGAGGAACGCGATATGACACTTATTGAGACAGGAAAAAGAGCGAAGGAGACGGCGGGGGTTCTTGGAATTCTCGGTTCCGATAAGAAAAACGAGGGGCTGAGGGCTGCTGCCGCTGCTTTGCTTGAAGGAGAGGAAGATATTCTGACCGCCAATCAGGACGATGTGATTAAGGCGACGATAAACGGCATGAGCGCCGGTATGATCGACCGCCTGGAACTGACGCCCTCCAGGATCGAGGCCATGGCCGACGGACTCATCAGTGTGGCCGGTTTGGATGATCCGGTAGGCGAGGTGATCTCCATGAAGGTCCGGCCAAACGGTCTTACCATTGGACAGAAACGCGTTCCCATGGGAGTGGTCGGCATCATCTATGAAGCCAGGCCCAATGTGACTGCGGATGCCTTCGGACTCTGCTTTAAATCCGGCAACAGCGTGATCTTAAAGGGCGGAAGCGATGCGCTGGAGTCCAATAAGGCCATTGTCAGATGCCTCCGCGCCGGCCTTAAAAACGCCGGCCTTCCGGAAGACTGTGTTCAGCTGATCACAGACACCGACCGGGAGGTGACGAAGGAATTCATGCGTCTGCACGACTACGTGGATGTGCTGATTCCGCGAGGCGGAGCCGGACTGATTCGTTCGGTGGTGGAGAACAGTACAGTGCCCGTCATCGAGACGGGCACCGGCAACTGCCATATCTTCGTGGATGAGACTGCGGATTTCAAGATGGCTCTCGATATTATATTCAACGCCAAGACTCAGAGGATCGGCGTCTGCAACGCCTGCGAATCACTGGTGATACACAAAAAGATCGCAGAAGAATTTCTGCCGCTTTTAAAAGCCAGGCTCGATAAAAAACAGGTCGAGGTGCGGGCGGATGAAGAGGCCTGCCGGATCGTGCCCCAGTTTGTTCCGGCGTCGGAAGAGGATTGGGGGACGGAGTATTTAGACTATATTCTGTCTTTAAAGGTGGTAGATTCCATAGATGAGGCCATCGCCCATATCAACCGTTATAATACGAAGCATTCCGAGGCCATCATCACATCGGATTACGGGAATTCCCAGAGGTTCTTAAATGAGATCGATGCGGCGGCTGTCTACGTCAACGCTTCCACCAGATTTACCGACGGGTTCGAATTCGGGTTTGGCGCGGAGATCGGCATCAGCACTCAGAAGCTTCATGCGAGAGGCCCTATGGGGCTTAAGGAGCTTACCACGACGAAGTACATTATCTATGGAAACGGACAATGCAGGCCGCCGGCTCTGTAACTAAGGACGGCAGCGGTGCATTACGGCCTTCGGCCCCGTTTCGCTGCACAGGAAGCTGTTTGCGTATCTGAGTCCGCCTTGTTTACAGGGCGGACTTGATTCTTTTTTTCAGATGGACAGCCGCGGCATTTTTTGTGTTTGCAATAGAATTGATTTATGCTATAATATTCAAAGTCATTCCGGGCTTTTAGGGGAACGGAATGTGGAGTGAGATAAATGGAGGAAATCATTGAATGGATCATTTACATATGACGCATGAAGAAGCTTTAAAAGCGGCACCGGCAGAGGAACCGGGCAGACAGCAGTTTTTTATGGAGCGCTGCCGGCAGCTGATCGGTGAGAGGAAGAAAAACGGGACGTATCGCGGAACCTTTCATATCGAGACTTTCGGCTGCCAGATGAACGCCAGGGATTCGGAAAAACTGACCGGAATTTTAGAAGCCTCCGGCTTTACGGAGACGGATACGGAGGAGGCGGATTTCGTCCTCTATAATACGTGTACGGTCAGAGACAACGCCAACCAGCGTGTGTACGGCAGACTCGGATACTTAAACCGTATAAAACAGAAAAATCCGGCTATGATGATCGCTCTCTGCGGCTGTATGATGCAGGAGGAAACCGTGGTGGAAAAGATAAAGAAGAGCTATCGCTTTGTCGACATCATATTCGGGACTCATAATATTTTTAAACTGGCAGAACTGATTTCTGAACGCATGGATGAGAAGAAGATGGTAGTTGACATCTGGAAAGAAACCGACCGGATTGTGGAAGAACTTCCCACGGACCGGAAGTATCCGTTCAAGTCCGGCGTTAATATTATGTTTGGCTGCAATAATTTCTGCAGCTACTGTATCGTTCCTTACGTGCGCGGCCGTGAGAGAAGCAGGAATCCCCAGGATATCGTGGGAGAGATCAGGCGTCTCGTCGCAGACGGCGTGGTGGAGGTGATGCTTCTGGGCCAGAATGTGAATTCCTACGGAAAGAATCTGGAAGAGCCAATGACATTTGCAAAGCTGCTTCAGGAGGTGGAGGCGATCGACGGCCTTCGGCGCATCCGTTTTATGACCTCCCATCCGAAGGACTTATCGGATGAACTGATTGAAGTGATGAAGAATTCTGATAAGATCTGCCACCATCTCCATCTGCCGCTCCAGTCCGGAAGCAGCAGGATCTTAAAGGCCATGAACCGGAGATACACGAAGGAACAGTATCTGGAACTGGTGGAGAAGATCAGAGCCGCGGTTCCTGATATCTCTTTAACCACGGACATTATCGTCGGATTCCCGGGAGAGACGGAAGAGGACTTCTCAGAGACCATGGATGTGGTGAGAAGAGTTCGTTTTGACAGTGCTTTTACGTTTATTTATTCCAGGCGTACGGGTACGCCAGCGGCCGCCATGGAAGATCAGATACCGGAGGATGTGGTGAAGAACCGGTTTGACCGTCTCCTTTCAGAGGTACAGGCAGTCTCGGCCGAGGTATGCGGACGCGACGTGCACACCGTTAAGAGTGTACTGGTGGAGGAACTGGATGATCATGTGGAAGGCTTCGTAACGGGCCGGCTTGACAACAATACCATCGTCCATTTTAAGGGGGACCGTTCGCTGATCGGTAAGATCGTGGATGTGTACCTCGATGAGTCGAAGGGCTTTTATTATATGGGAACCATGAAATAGCAACAGAACAGTACGACAGAAGAAAAGAGGAAAAAACGTGGCCGGAATGTCACCAATGATGGTCCATTATTTGGAAACCAAGAAGCAGTACCCGGACTGTATCCTGTTTTACAGGCTGGGGGATTTTTATGAGATGTTTTTTGAAGATGCGCTCACCGTCTCTAAGGAACTGGAGATTACTCTGACAGGAAAAGAATGCGGCCTGGAGGAACGGGCGCCCATGTGCGGCGTTCCCTACCATGCGCTTGATAACTATTTGTACAGGCTGGTCCAGAAGGGCTACAAGGTAGCTATTGCGGAGCAGATGGAAGACCCCAAACAGGCCAAGGGACTGGTAAAAAGAGAGGTTATCCGTGTCGTCACCCCCGGAACCATCACCAGCGCCCAGGCACTGGATGAGACGAAGAACAACTATTTGATGGGAATCGTTTATATCGACGAGCGGTTCGGCATTGCCGTTTCCGACATCAGTACAGGCGACTTCCTGGTGACTGAAGTGGCGTCGGAACGGGAACTGGCGGATGAGATCAACAAATTCTGCCCGTCTGAAATTATCTGCAACGATGCATTTTTCGTATCCGGTGTGGACACCGAGGAGGTCAAGAACCGGTATCAGACAGTCATATCTGCCCTTGACAGCCATTTCTTCTCGGATGAAGGCTGCAGGAAGATCTTAAAGGAACACTTTAAGGTCGGCTCACTCGATGGACTGGGACTGCAGGATTACGATACGGGAGTGATTGCGGCGGGGGCCGTCATGGAGTACATGTACGAGACCCAGAAGAGCACGCTGTCCCATATTACGACCATCACGCCCTATTCTACCGGGGAGTTTATGATTATCGATACTTCTACCAGAAGGAATCTGGAGCTTTTGGAGACCATGCGGGAGAAGCAGAAGAGAGGAACCCTTCTGTGGGTTCTGGATAAGACGAAGACGGCTATGGGAGCCAGACTTTTAAGGACTTACATCGAACAGCCGCTGATCCATAAGGACGATATCATCGCCCGCCAGAATGCCATCGAAGAGCTGAATATGAACTACATATCCAGGGAGGAAATATGTGAATACTTAAATCCCATCTACGACCTGGAACGTCTGATTGGCCGCATCAGCTATAAGACAGCCAATCCCAGGGATTTAATCTCCTTTAAGAATTCCCTGGAGATGCTTCCGTATATCAAAGATCTTATGGGAGAGTTCACGACTCCTCTGTTAAAAGAGCTCTGGGAAGAGCTGGATCCGCTGGAAGATGTTCATGATCTGGTTTCCCGCGCCATCGTGGATGATCCGCCTGTTTCCTTAAGAGACGGGGGAATCATAAAAGAAGGCTACCACGAGGAGACGGACAAGCTGCGCCATGCGAAGACGGAAGGAAAGACGTGGCTTGCACAGCTGGAGTCCAGAGAGCGTGATAAAACAGGAATCAAGAATCTGAAGGTCAAATACAACAAGGTGTTTGGATATTACTTCGAAGTGACGAATTCCTTTAAAGGGATGGTTCCGGACTACTTTGTCCGCAAGCAGACGCTGGCTAATGCCGAGCGGTATACAACGGATGAACTGAAGGAACTGGAGGATATGATCCTGGGGGCGGAGGACAAGCTCTATACGCTGGAATACGGCCTCTTCTGTGAGGTGAGAGACACCATTGCCGCCGAGGTTCTGCGAATTCAGCAGACGGCCCGGGCGATCGCAGGCATCGACGTGATGACCTCCCTTTCCGCAGTGGCCACAAAAAATAACTACGTAAAGCCGCGCATCAACGAAAAGGGCGTGATTGACATCAAGAACGGCCGCCATCCGGTGGTGGAGAAAATGATGCGGGATGATCTGTTTGTTGCCAACGATACGTATCTGGATAATACGAAAAACAGGCTTTCCATCATCACCGGCCCCAACATGGCAGGAAAATCAACATACATGCGCCAGACGGCCTTAATCGTTCTGATGGCGCAGCTGGGCAGCTTCGTACCTGCAGATGAAGCCAATATCGGTATCTGTGACAGAATCTTTACCCGGGTGGGCGCCTCCGATGATCTGGCATCCGGCCAGAGCACCTTCATGGTGGAGATGACCGAGGTTGCCAATATTTTGAGAAATGCGACGAAGAACAGCCTGATCGTTCTCGATGAGATCGGCAGAGGAACCAGTACCTTCGACGGCCTGTCCATCGCCTGGGCGGTGGTGGAGCACATCAGCAATCCGAAGCTTCTTGGAGCCAAGACGCTATTTGCCACCCATTACCATGAGCTGACGGAGCTCGAGGGAACCATAAACGGTGTCAATAATTACTGCATCGCCGTAAAGGAGCAGGGAGATGACATCGTATTTTTAAGAAAAATCGTGAAGGGCGGAGCGGACAAGAGCTACGGCGTTCAGGTGGCAAAGCTTGCAGGCGTTCCCGATTCCGTAATTGTACGGGCGAAGGAGCTTCTGGTGGAGTTAAGCGATGCGGATATCACGGCGAGGGCGAAGGAGATTGCGGAAGCAGGAGCGGGTACACCGAAGCATGCCGCCGTTCCCAGGCCGGATGAAGTGGATTTACAGCAGATGTCCCTGTTTGACACGGTTAAGGATGATGATATCGTCCGGGAACTGGGGGAACTGGAGCTGGGAAACATGACGCCCATTGACGCCCTAAACACATTGTACCGTTTACAGACGAAACTTAAGAACCGCTGGCAGTAAGACACAGTTACAATTCAGCCGTACGTCTGAATTGCCGCAAGAGATAAAGGAGCGATAAGCCATATGCCAAACATTACGCTACTGGATCAAAATACGATTAATAAGATCGCTGCGGGCGAGGTGATCGAGAGGCCAGCTTCTGTTGTAAAGGAGCTGCTGGAGAACGCCATCGATGCCAGAGCCACGGCGGTGACGGTTGAAATAAAAGAGGGGGGCACCACCTTTATCCGTGTGACCGACAACGGATGCGGGATTCCGAGAGAAGAGGTTCCCCTGGCTTTTCTGCGCCATTCTACCAGCAAGATCAAGTCTGTGGAAGACTTATTTACGATTTCGTCCCTGGGCTTCCGCGGCGAAGCGCTTGCCAGTATTGCCGCTGTCTGCCAGGTAGAACTGATTACAAAGACCAGCGAAGCCCTGACGGGAAGCCGTTACCAGATTGAGGGCGGCATGGAACGGCCGCTGGAGGAGATTGGAGCGCCGGAAGGGACTACATTTATTGCAAGAAATCTGTTTTATAACACTCCGGCCAGAAGGAAATTCTTAAAAACACCCATGACGGAAGGGTCCCATGTAGCCGAACTGGTGGAAAAGATCGCACTTTCCCATCCGGAGATTTCAATTCGTTTTATCCAGAATAACCAGAATAAGCTGCATACCTCCGGCAACCACAATTTAAAGGACATCATCTATACGGTTTTCGGCAGGGAGATCGCGGCGAATTTACTGGCGGTGGAGGCGAAGAAGCAGGATATCTTCATCAGCGGCTTTATCGGGAAGCCCGTGATTGCAAGGGGAAACAGGAATTACGAAAATTATTTTATTAATGGGCGGTATATCAGAAGCAGCATCATATCGAAAGCCATAGAAGAGGCCTACAAGCCTTTTATGATGCAGCACAAGTATCCGTTTACCATGCTTCATTTCACCATTGAGCCTGAGCTTTTGGATGTCAATGTCCATCCGACCAAGATGGAACTGCGCTTCCGCGACGGAGAGATGGTGTACCGCATGGTCTATGACGCCGTTTCCGGGGCGCTGGCGCACAAGGAGCTGATTCCGGAAGTGGAACTGAATAAGGACAGGACGGATCAGGAGGCGAGGAAACGCGAGCCGTCGCCGGAACCCTTTGAGCTTCGCAGGCTGGAGGCCATGAGCAGGCAGCAGGCGGCGTGTGCACCGGGATCGAAACGGCTGAAACCGGCAGAGCCGTCACTCATGAAAGATCCTGATTTTCTGGCTGAAAACTGGCTGAAGAAGCCGGCTGCGCCGCCAGAAGCCAACTCTTTGCGCGGCCCGTCTCCGGAACCTGTCCCGAGCAGCCGGGAAGAAGCGGCGGCCGTTACAAAACCCGCTGCACCGGAAGGTGAAACTATTACACCGGAACATGATAATACAGCCGGAGCAGGAAAGCCGGAGCAGCTGGATCTCTTTGACGGAAAGCTTCTGGAGCCGAAATCAAGGCAGATGCACAAGCTGATCGGCCAGGTGTTCGACACCTACTGGCTGGTGGAATTTAACGAACAGCTTTACATTATTGATCAGCATGCGGCTCATGAAAAGGTTTTATATGAGAAAACCATGGCAACACTTAAAAACAGGGAATACTCATCCCAGATGCTGGATCCTCCGATCATTCTGACTTTGAATATGAATGAGGAGGTGCTGTTAAAAGAGCATATGAAGTATTTTTCGGACATGGGATTCGAGATTGAACCGTTTGGCGGCAGAGAATATGCGGTGAGAGGCGTTCCGTCCAACTTACTGTCCATTGCCAAAAAGGATTTGCTGATTGAGATGATTGACGGGCTCTCTGACGACGTTTCGACCCATAACCCGGACATCATTTATGACCGGGTAGCGACGATGTCCTGCAAAGCCGCAGTCAAAGGCGGAAACCGGCTGTCGGCGGCGGAGGCCAATGAGCTGATTGACCAGCTCTTGAATCTGGAGAATCCGTATGCGTGTCCTCATGGACGGCCGACGATTATCTCCATGAGTAAGTACGAGCTGGAGAAAAAATTTAAGAGGATTGTATCATGAAACCACTGATTATCTTGACGGGCCCCACGGCTGTGGGAAAGACAGCTCTGTCTGTCCGGCTGGCGAAAGCCATTGGCGGGGAGATCATAAGTGCTGATTCCATGCAGGTGTACCGCCATATGGATATCGGCTCTGCCAAGGTGACACGGGATGAGATGGAGGGGATCCCCCACTATCTCATCGATATCCTGGAACCCACAGGAGAGTTTAATGTCGCCGTATTTAAAAAAATGGCGGCGGAGGCGGTCCAGGAGATCTATTCTCACGGCAGTATACCGATTGTTGTGGGAGGAACCGGTTTTTACATTCAGGCCCTTCTGTACGATATCGATTTTACGGAGCAGGGAGAGGAACGGGAAATCCGGGAGGAACTGGAACGGCTGGGAGAGGAACGGGGATCCGTTTTTCTGCACGATATGCTGGCGGAGATTGATCCGGAGGCTGCCATGGAGATTCATGCCAACAACCGGAAACGCGTGATCCGCGCCATTGAGTTTTACAGGCAGACGGGGGAGAGAATCTCCGAACACAACAGGCGGGAACGTCAGAAGCAGTCTCCTTATGACTTTTTGTATTACGTCCTCACAGATGACAGGAAGACACTCTATGAGCGGATTGACAGACGGGTTGACGGTATGATGGAGGCCGGACTGGTTCATGAAGTGGAACAATTAAGAGATATGGGCTGCACGAAGGACATGGTCTCCATGCAGGGACTGGGATACAAGGAAATTCTGGATTACCTGATGGGGAATACGACCCTCGACGAGGCAGCTGCTATTTTAAAGCGGGATACGAGGCATTTTGCGAAGCGCCAGATTACCTGGTTTAAGAGGGAGCGGGATGTGCGGTGGCTGAATCTGGAAGACTTTGGCCGCGACAGAGAAAAAGTCCTGGAGAAAATACTTCAGGATATCAGAGAAACGTATGGATTGGAGACAGAAAATCATGGAAATGGATGCGATGTATGAGCAGCTTGGAATCGAAAAAAGGGTTCTGGAGTTCGGAAAGGAGATCGAAGAACATCTTTCTGAACGCTTTGCCGCGATTGATGAGACGGCGGAGTATAATCAGCTGAAGGTGATAAAAGCCATGCAGGACAACCGCGTCAGCGACATACATTTTGCCGCAACCACCGGATACGGCTATAATGATCTTGGCCGGGATACACTGGAAGACGTTTATGCCAGCGTGTTCCACACGGAGAGTGCCCTGGTGAGGCCGGGCTTAATCAGCGGAACCCACGCGCTTCACGTGGCACTGTCCGGCAATTTACGTCCGGGTGATGAGCTTCTCTCGCCGGTGGGAAAGCCGTATGACACGCTGGAGGAGGTCATTGGTATCCGGGAGAGCACCGGCTCTTTAAAAGAATACGGAGTCGTCTACCGTCAGGTGGATTTACTTCCGGATGGCAGCTTTGATTTTGATGGAATTGCAAAGGCAATCAACGAAAAAACGAAGCTGGTGACTATCCAGCGTTCAAGAGGGTATGCGACCCGGCCGACCTTATCGGTGGAGCGGATCGGCCAGCTGATTGCCTTCATCAGGACGGTAAAGCCGGATGTCGTCTGTATGGTAGACAACTGTTACGGCGAGTTTGTGGAACGGATAGAACCGGCCGATGTGGGCGCGGATATGATGGTGGGGTCTCTTATCAAGAATCCCGGCGGCGGACTGGCGCCGATCGGCGGCTACATCGCGGGAAGGAAGGACTGCATTGACCGCGCCTCCTACCGTCTGACTGCCCCCGGCCTTGGGCGCGAGGTGGGAGCCAGTCTGGGACTGAATCAGTCCTTCTATCAGGGACTGTTCCTTGCGCCAACCGTGGTGGCGGGAGCCTTAAAGGGGGCAGTTTTTGCTGCCAACGTCTATGAAAAACTGGGATTCGCCGTGGTTCCCAACAGCACCGAGTCACGCCATGACATCATTCAGGCTGTGACCTTTGGAAAACCGGAGGGTGTTATCGCATTCTGCCAGGGAATTCAGGCGGCCGCTCCGGTGGACAGCTTCGTCACTCCGGAGCCGTGGGCGATGCCGGGCTACGACGCGCCGGTTATCATGGCTGCGGGCGCCTTTGTGCAGGGAGCCTCCATCGAACTTTCGGCCGACGGACCGATAAAACCGCCGTACGCCGTATATTTCCAGGGCGGGCTTACCTGGTACCATGCGAAGCTTGGAATTCTCATGTCCATGCAGAAATTAAAGGATGCGGGACTGATTACGTTCTAGGCAGCCATTCGGTTTCCGTTTCCAGCTATGGAGTGAAACGGTAAAAAAGTGTATACACGACAACGTTTCTATGATAGAATAACAAGACAGGCATGGATTTTCCTGCCAAAAACGAATGAGGGGTAGTAACAGATGAAACGAAAAAACTGCTGGGTACTGCTTCTTCTGGTGCTGACGGGGATTGTGCTGGGCGGATTTATCGGGACGATGGCGCAGGAGGTATCCTGGTTGTCCTGGCTGAATTTTGGACAGTCCTTCGGTTTCGATTCTCCGTTAATCATTAACTTCGGTATTCTGGTCATCACCTTTGGCCTGAGTATCAGGATCACCATGGCAAGCATCATTGGAGTGGTATTGGCTCTCATTACTTATCGGTTCATTTAACATACATATGTCTTTGACACGTACCTGGAGAGTAGCGGACAGGAGACATATGAGCAGAATTACGATGAAAGACATACCGGCGGATGACCGGCCTTATGAGAAGTGTCTGCAGACAGGCCCTGAGAGGCTGAGCGATGCGGAACTTCTCTCCATCATCATCCGGACGGGATCCAGGGAAGACAGTTCCCTGGCCCTTGCACAAAAGATACTGGCCTTAAACTACCCCAGCGAGGGTATTTTAGGGCTTTTGCATCTTTCACTCCCCGAACTGACTCAGATCAAGGGAATCGGAAGAGTGAAGGGAGCTCAGCTTCTCTGTATCGGAGAACTGTCAAAGAGAATCTGGAAGAAGGCAGTTCTGGAAGATGTGGCCTCCTTTACCAATCCGGAAGACATTGTCAACTACTACGTGGAAGACATGCGGCACATGGAGCAGGAACAGATCCGCATCATGCTGCTGAACACCAAGGGCGTGCTCTTAAAAGATGTGCTGGTTTCCCAGGGGACGGTGAACGCTTCCGTCGTTTCACCCAGGGAGATTTTTATTGAGGCGCTGAAGTACCATGCCGTGAATTTGATTGTGGTTCATAATCATCCCAGCGGCGATCCGGCTCCCAGCAGGGAAGACATCACTCTGACCAGGAGAATTATGGAAGCCGGAGATTTAATTGGAATCCGTATGTTGGATCATATTATTATAGGAGATAATTCCTATACCAGTTTTAAGGAACGGGGAATCATTTAGATGGAATCGAAACGCAGTAAATACGTCCTGATTGCCTTAACGGTGATCTGTGTGCTTTTAATCGGCCTTACATCAATCCATGACGAGTGGCTGACGCCTTTGAGAACCGGAGTCGGTTATTTTCTAATCCCGGTACAGTCCGGAGTGAACCGGGTGGGCTCCGCTATTTACGATGAGATCATGGATTATACAAAACTGAAAGATGCTCTGGAAGACAACAAGGAGATGAAGGACATCATCACCCAGCTTACGGAGGAGAATACAAGGCTTCAGGCGGAGGAATTCGAACTGAAGCGGCTGAGACAGCTGTATGAGCTGGATCAGGAGTACGGCCAGTACCATAAGGTCGGGGCCAGAGTCATTGCCAACGACTCCAGCAACTGGTTCCAGGTGTTCCGTATCGACAAGGGATCGAAGGACGGAATCGCCGTGGACATGAACGTGGTTGCAGGCGGCGGCCTGGTGGGAATCGTCACGGATGTGGGCGCCAATTACGCCACAGTCCGTTCCATTATCGATGATTCCAGCCGTGTCAGCGCCATGGCGATCCAGTCCGGCGACGGCTGTATCGTGGCGGGCGACTTGACATTGTTTAAAGAAGGGCGTCTCCGCATTACCAATGTGCTGAAGGACAGTGATTTAAAGGATGGCGATAAGATCGTCACCTCCAATACCAGCTCTGTCTTTGTGCCGGGCGTTCTGGTAGGCTATGCAGCGGAAATTACCAATGACACAAACAATGTGACAAAATCAGGTTATTTAATTCCGGCGGCGGAATTTGACAGTCTGCAGGAGGTTCTGGTCATTACGGACCTCAAAGCGAAGATGATGGAGGAGGCAGGCCCGGAAGACGGTTCCACCGAAGAGACACAGGCCGGCGGGAGTGAAGCGGATGAGGCTTCTTCGGAAGAAGAAACCACCGCGGCACAGTAGCAGCTATGATGACGGAGCGAAGTAACGATATTGAAAGGAGCAGGGGCGATGAAACGAATCATTTTTAATATACTTATGATTATTTTGGCCTTTACGGTTCAGAACTGCATCTTTCCACTGCTTCCTTTTCTGTCCGCATCTCCGAATCTGCTGCTGATTCTGACCTTTTCCTTTGGATTTATCCATGGAAAGGAGGCCGGTATGTACTACGGCCTTCTTTCCGGTCTTCTGATGGACTTATTTTACAGCGGCCCCTTCGGATTCTATACGCTTATTTTCGTTTATGTGGGATATGTAAACGGAATCTGTACCAGATACTACTATGAGGATTACATTACGCTGCCGCTTATTCTCAGCGTGGTCAATGACCTGGCGTATAATCTTTATATTTATGTGTTCCGGTTCCTGATCCGGAAACGTCTCGGAATCGGATATTACTTTATGAACTTAATGCTGCCGGAGATTATCTTTACGGTGGTTACAACACTGCTTATTTACCGTATTTTCCTGATGTTTAACCGTCATCTGGAAGAGATAGAAAAAAGAGGAGATTCATCGATTGTTTAGAGATTTATTAGACATCTTAAAAGACTTTTTGAAGAAAATCATATCGTCAAGACTCCTGGTTCTGGGAGTTATCTGTATCGCCATGTATGCAGGGCTCATCCATAAACTGTTCAATCTGCAGATTGTAAACGGAGAACAGGCGCTGAATGATTATATGCAGCTGACGGAACAGACGCTTACCACAGCGGGGACACGCGGTAATATCTACGACAGGAACGGAAAGGTGCTGGCTTATAATAAGCTGGCTTATTCCGTGACTGTTCAGGATACAGGTGCATATAAAACAACGGCGGATCAGAACGCCATGTATTTAAGGCTGGTCCGTATTTTGGAGAAGCATGGGGAAACGGTACAGGGAAAGTTTGAGGTTGCCCTCGACAGCAACGGGGATATGATCTATACCTCCTCCTCGGAGGCTGCCAGGAAGCGTTTCCTGAGGGATTACTACGGATTAAAGAGTGTGGAAGAGCTGGATGACGAGGACAATAAGTATCCTTCCGCAATTTCAGCCAGAGAGCTGTTTGAGAAGGCGTTCACCACAGCAAAATTAAATGAGATGAAGGATGCTGACGGAAATCCGGTCACCATGACGGACCAGGAGGCGCTGGACATCATCAACATCAAGTATGCGCTGCGTCTGATGTCTTACCGCAAATACGAGGCGACAACGGTGGCGACACAGGTTTCTGACGAGACGGTTGCGGATGTCTTAGAGCACACCGCCGATCTGGCGGGAGTCAACGTGGAGGAAACCACGATCCGGGCCTATAATGACAGTATCGCATTCGCCCCCATTATCGGCTATACCGGCAAGGTACAGGAGGACCAGCTGGAAGAACTGAAAAAGAGCCGTCCGGACTATGACGTCAACGATATTGTGGGAACGACGGGGATTGAAGCCGCGATGGAGCAGGAGCTTCAGGGAACAAAGGGAAGTAAGACGATCTACAAGGACAGCCGCGGGCGGGTCAGGGAGACTCTCAACGAGACGGAATCCAAGGCAGGCAATGATATCTATCTTACACAGATCGCAGGGCTGCAGACCGGTATTTACCATCTGGTGGAACAGTCTCTGGCCGGAGTTCTGTTAAAGACCATACTGCCCGGCGATGTGGAGATTACGAGTACCACGGACGGATCCAACATGAAGATACCGGTCAAGGACGCGTATTTCCAGCTGATTAATAATAATATTCTGTCTCTGAAGCACTTTGAATCGGAAGAAGCCTCAGATGTGGAAAAGAATATCAACAGTAAATTCTTATCCTCCAGGGATCAGATTTTTTCTGAACTTCAAAATGAGCTTATGAGCAGTCATCCGGCTACGTTAAAGGACTTAGACCAGGATCTGGCCGCCTATATGTATTATATCTACACGTATCTGGCAAGCCCGACCGTGGGCATTATTAAGGAGGACCTGATTGATCAGACGAGTCAGGAGTATCTGGCATGGAAAGCCGATGAGATCAGTCTGCGCGACTATCTGTATTACGGAATTGCAAACGGCTGGGTGGATACGACGAAGCTGGAGACCGGTTCCAAATATTCCAACGCTGACGATACCTTCCGGACCCTGGTGGATTATGTTCTCGCGGAACTGAAGGAAGACCGGAATTTTACAAAGAGAATTTACCGTTATCTGATCAACGACGACGTTATCACGGGACAGGAACTGTGCCTTGCGCTGTTTGACCAGGGGATTCTGGAATACAATGAGGAAGACATCAACCAGTTAAAGGCAACCGGAGATGCCTATGCGTTTCTGATGAAGAAGATATCCACCCTGGAGATCACGCCGGCACAGCTGGCGCTGGCTCCGTGCAATGCGGGCGTGGTGGTAACGGATATCAGGACGGGAGAGGTGCTGGCCCTCGTATCCTATCCGGGATATGATAATAACCGGATCGGTGACAGCGCCTATTTCAGCCAGCTTCAGAATGATTTGTCACTGCCGCTGTACAACAATGCGACCCAGGCAAAGAAGGCGCCGGGTTCTACCTTTAAGCCACTTACGGCTGTTGCCGCACTGGAGGAACACGTCATCGGCATCGATGATACGATCGAGTGTACCGGACGGTATGAAGAGATTGATACACCGATTAAGTGCTGGATCTATCCGGGGCGCCACGGCCCGTTAAATATGGTTGGCGGCCTGCTGAATTCCTGCAACTTTTTCTTTGCGGATCTTGGTCACAGGCTGTCCATGGATGCCGAAGGAAACTACGTTCCGTCTCTTGGACTGGATAAGCTGCACAAGTATGCGGCCATGTTCGGTCTGGATCATAAATCCGGCGTGGAAATCGACGAGCTGGAGCCTCAGATTTCGGACATCGATCCGGAGCGTTCCGCCATGGGGCAGGGAAACCACGCTTATACCAACGTACAGTTATCGAGATATGTGGCGGCCATCGCCAGCAGGGGAAATGTCTTCGAACTCAGTTTACTGGATAAGATCACGGATTCTGAAGGTAATCTGATTAAAGATTATACCCCTGAGATTTCTTCTCATATTGACGCGGCGGATTCAACGTGGGATACTGTACAGCAGGGAATGAGGGAGGTTATCGCCAGTGGTACGGCGAAGAAGCTGTTTGCTGATCTGGAGGTTCCGATTGCAGGCAAGACCGGTACGGCTCAGGAGGCAAAGAACAAACCGAACCACGCCTTCTTTATTTCCTATGCGCCATATAACAATCCGGAGATCTGTGTGACCGTGAACATTCCGTACGGATATTCGGCTTCGAATGCCGCTAATATTGCAAAAAGCGTGTATCAGTATTATTATGGTGAAATTGATCTGGAATCAATTCTGAATGCCGGTGCGCGTGATGCGGCGAATGTCACGATTCGCGATTAAGAAGGGGAAGAGAAAAGGTCAGGTGGATATGATGCATAATACCGTAGTGATTAAAAGCAACAAGGCGGGCATGACCGTTTATCTGGAGCCGGAGGTCCCGTTTCAGACGCTTCTTGCCGATATTGGCAGGAAGTTTGGAGACAACACAAAATTCTGGGGTTCGGCTCAGATGACGCTGACGCTGGAGGGAAGAAAACTGACGGCGGAAGAGGAATTTGCGGTTGTTAACCAGATTATGGAGAATTCCAATTTAGAGATCGTCTGCCTCGTTGATACGGACGCAAACCGCATCGAACGCTGCGAAAAAGCACTGAATGAGAAACTGATGGAGCTGTCCTGCCAGACGGGACAGTTCTTTAAAGGCAATTTACAGGACGGAGAGACGCTGGAATCGGAAGCCAGCATCATTATCATCGGAGATGTGGAACGAGGCTCCAGGGTCATAGCGAAAGGGAACGTGATCGTACTCGGTGCGCTTAAGGGCACCGTATGCGCCGGAGTTGCGGGCAATGAGGCCGCAGTGATTGTGGCATTAACCATGGCGCCGACGCAGCTTCGCATTGCGGACTGTACCTCCAGGCTGGACGGCCGGGGGAAGAAACTGGGCCGCGGACCGATGACTGCTTCACTGGATGAAAATAAAGTCTCTATCAAACCAATGAAAAAAAGTGTGGAAATATTCCGAAAATTAATGTAGAATAGAATATGGATTGAATCAGGAGGATATGAGATGAGTGAAATCATTGTCATTACTTCCGGAAAAGGCGGGGTAGGCAAGACAACAACCTCTGCCAATGTTGGTACCGGCCTGGCCATTCTGGGGAAAAAGGTAGTTCTTATCGATACGGATATAGGACTGCGGAACTTAGATGTGGTCATGGGACTGGAAAACCGCATTGTCTACAATCTTGTAGATGTGGTAGAAGGCAACTGCCGTATGAAGCAGGCCCTGATAAAAGACAAAAGATATCCAAATCTGTTTTTACTTCCATCGGCTCAGACCAGGGACAAGACCTCTGTGAATCCGGGCCAGATGGTGAAGCTTGTTGATGATCTGCGGGAGGAGTTCGACTACGTTCTTTTAGACTGCCCGGCAGGCATCGAGCAGGGCTTTCAGAATGCTATCGCAGGCGCAGACAGAGCGCTTGTGGTAACGACACCCGAGGTTTCGGCGATCCGTGACGCGGACCGTATTATCGGGCTGTTGGAGGCTTCCGGCATGAAGACCATCGATCTGGTGGTGAACCGGATCCGTATGGATATGGTGAGACGCGGGGATATGATGTCCCTCGACGATGTGATGGACATTCTGGCCATCGACATCATCGGTGCCGTCCCGGATGACGAGGATATTGTCATATCCACCAATCAGGGCGAGCCTCTGGTTGGCATAGGAACACCGGCCGGACAGGCTTATATGGACATATGCAAACGCATAACCGGCGAAACGGTGCCGCTTCAGAACGTGGCGGCGCGCGGAGGGTTTTTCTTTAAGCTTTCCAGCCTCTTAAAGAGAGCGTAGGAGGGATGAGATGAGCCTGTTTCCTGTATTCCGTAAGAAGAATTCAGGAGAGATTGCAAGAAATCGTCTGAAACTTTTGCTGGTTGCGGACAAGGCGGACTGTTCTCCTGAAGTGATGCAGATGATAAAAGACGACATGATCCATGTGATATCGAGATACATGGATGTTGATTCCGACAGAATAGAGATACAGATGACGAAGATGAAGCAGCCGGACTGTGACAGCTACATGCCGGTGCTTTACGCGAACATCCCTATTCGTGATATACCTGACAAGGGGATATACTGACTATGCTTTTTGACTACAATTTTAAATACTATAATTACCGTTTAGTACTTTACATGGTGGCGTTATCCGTTATTGGAATCCTCGTGGTTGCAAGTGCATCCGGACAGGACTCCTCGACGGTTACAAAACAGATAATCGGTATTATGGTGGGCTTTGCCCTGGCCATAGGGCTTTCCATCATCGATTATCATAGAATTATTAATTTATATGCGCTGGATTACGCAGTATGCATCCTTCTTTTGGGTGCGGTGCTGGTGATGGGGCACACGGCGGGAGGAGCTACAAGGTGGATCGACGTTCCGGGTATCGGGCGGATACAGCCTTCCGAGTTCGTGAAGATCGGGCTTATCGTATTCTTTTCCTGGTATTGGAATAAATATCAGGAAAAGATGAATATGCCTGTTATGGTGGGGATTGCGGCCATACTGGCCGTGATACCCATCGCTCTTATCTTTGCGGAGCCGAACCTGTCGACCAGTCTTGTGGTCATTGTCATCATACTCTGTATGGTGTATACAGCTGGAATCAGCTACCGTTGGATTGGCGGCGTGCTTGCGGTTGCCATACCTGCAGGCGCATTGTTTATCTATCTGCTGACGCAGGGGTTAATCCCCTTTATCCACGATTACCAGGCGAGACGTATTCTGGCGTGGATCTATCCGCATGCGGAACAGTATGCGGAAAATATGTATCAGCAGAAGAATTCTATCATGGCAATCAGTTCCGGACAGCTTCAGGGAAAGGGACTTTTTAATACGACGATTGCATCCGTAAAGGATGGAAACTGGCTGGGAACCACCGGCGAAACGGATTTCATCTTTGCTATCATCGGAGAGGAGCTGGGTTTTATCGGCGGGGTGACCGTCATTGTGCTCTTCGGTCTCATCGTATTTGAGTGTCTTCGCATGGCATATAAATCCAGAGACATGGCGGGGCGGCTGATCTGCACCGGCATGGCGGCGCTTATCGGATTTCAGGCTTTTGCCAATATCGCCGTAGCGACACAGATTTTCCCAAATACAGGCCTTCCGCTTCCCTTTATCAGCTCGGGAGTCAGCTCCCTGATCAGTATTTTTATCGGGATGGGCCTTGTTCTGAATGTTGGATTGCAACGCAAAATTGGTAATTATTAAGGAGGTATATCGTTATGAATATAGGATTAGTTGCACATGATTCAAAGAAAAAACTGATGCAGAACTTCTGCATCGCCTACCGGGGGATTTTAAGCAAACACACCCTGTATGCGACAGGGACCACTGGACGTCTGATTGAAGAGGTCACGAATCTAAATATCCACAAGTATCTGGCTGGTCATTTAGGCGGTGAGCAGCAGCTGGGAGCGCAGATTGAGCACAACGAGATCGATCTGGTAATCTTTTTAAGAGACCCGCTCTCAACAAAGGCCCATGAACCGGATCTTGTTAATATCATGAAAACCTGCGACATGCACAACATTCCGCTGGCAACCAATTTAGCGACTGCAGAGCTCTTAATCAAGTCTCTGGACCGCGGCGACTTAGAGTGGCGTGAGATGTATAAGTAGGAGTCTGTAAGTGAAGAAGAAAATTACGATGAAAGCCGGCTGCGCATTTTTATGCGTGACGATGCTGTCGGGGTGTTCCAGCTTCAAAAAACTGGATGATCCCTATGATTTTGCGCAGAGGACGGCACTATATGAAGGACATACGCTTTCGGACCGGGCAGAGAGTTTTGCACATGATCTCTGTGTCGTCACGGCGGATACTCCCTCCTCAGATCAGGCGGTTACCGCGGAAGCGGCGGCGGTCTTTGATCTGTCGGATAAAACGGTGATTTTCGGAAAGAATCCTTTCGAAAAGCTGTATCCCGCCAGTATCACGAAAACCATGACGGCTCTGCTGGCGATCAAATACGGGAATCTGTCCGATGAGGTTACGGTACCGGAGGAAGCTGTGATCACGGAGAGCGGCGCCACCTTATGCGGGATTAAACCGGGCGATAAACTGACCATGGAGCAGCTGCTCTACGGTCTTATGCTGCCTTCCGGAAACGATGCCGGCGCTGCAATCGCAGTTCACATGGATGGCAGCATTGAAAAATTTGCTGACCGGATGAATGAAGAGGCCAGAAAGCTTGGAGCGACAGGGACTCATTTTGTCAATCCCCACGGCTTAAACGATGAAAACCACTATACGACCGCGTACGATCTGTATCTGATTTTCAATGAGGCTATGAAATACCCTGATTTCAGGAAGGTGATCGGCACATCATCCTATGATGCTGTCTACGCTCTGGCTTCGGGAGAGACGACGACAAAGACCTGGAAGCAGAGCAACTGGTATATGACCGGTGAACGGAATATGCCGGAAGGACTGACTGCGCTGGGAGGCAAAACAGGCACGACAAGGGCTGCCGGAAGCTGTCTGATCATGGCCAGCAGCGGCTCTTCGGGTATGGAATATATTTCCGTAGTCTTAAAAGCCCCTGATAGAACGGGCCTTTACGATAATATGTCAAATATATTGAATAAAATTGTAGATTAGTCGTTGCGTTTTATGGGGATTTGTACTATAATTACTTTAATATTAATAGACTTTTTATACAAATCATATAACTCAAGGAGGAGATCGCTATGGTGCAGATAATAGCAGGAAAAAAGGGTAAGGGGAAGACAAAACATCTGTTGGACAGGGCCAATTCCGCCATCAGGGATTCCAAGGGATCCATCGTCTATTTAGACAAGAGTTCCAAGCACATGTATGAGTTAAGCAACAAGATCCGTCTCATCAATGTCAATGAGTACCCGATTAAATCGAGTGAAGGGTTTATTGGATTTATCTGTGGAATCATTTCACAGGATCACGATTTGGAAATGATGTTTTTAGACAGCTTTTTAAAACTGTCGTGTTTAGAGGGTGAAGATATTACAGACACCATTACGACTTTGGAAAGAATTGGTGAAAAGTATCACGTGACCTTTGTTCTCAGCGTATCCATGGACGCGGAGAATCTGCCTGAGAATGCACAGGCCGATGTGGTTGTTTCATTATAATCATACATAGACAAAAGAGGAACGTATCTGACTAACGTTGAGGGTATTGGCGGGAGTCAGATGCGTTTTTTGTTTTTTGGCGGGAGGGACGCGGACGTGCCGGAGTCTTGCCGGAAAAGCGGCGGGGGACGGTCGGAGTCCTGGCTCATGTTCCCTCGGGGGCAGACTCCAGGCCCGGATAGGACGCTGCCCGATCCTCCTGCGGAATGTCCTCTCCGGGCTTAGGCACATCCCCCGAGGGAACATGAGCCAAACCTCCCCGCCCGCTCCATGACTCCTTTCCTCACAACCTAAACCTCGTCCGCGTATTCTCCGCATATCTTTCGCTTGAACTTTTTGCATTTACCTCTTATAATAACTAGAAGGGAAAGGAGGCGCTCTCTTGGCACAACAAAAGGTAAGGCCCCGAAAGAAGGAGGCGGCCCCGAAAAAAAAGAATAAAAAGATCATTAAATACAGGAAGCCGCTTCATATCAATGTCGGAATGATCATCTTTGCATTGATTTTTGTTTATATGGTGTTCAGCGTCTATACCTACATACGGAGGGACAAGATCCAGTTCTATGAAGTACAGGAAGGAAGCATCGTGAATAATACCGATTATACCGGTATTATTTTGAGAGAAGAAGAGGTGAAGACTGCCGACAGGTCCGGATACATTAACTATTATGTCCGGGAAGGAAAAAGGGCGTCGGTGGGAACTCGGATCTATTCCATTGATGAAACGGGAAATATCGCGTCATTCCTGGAAGAAAATATGGAGGAAGGCGTTACGCTGACGGCGGAGAATCTGGCTGATTTAAAAAAACAGCTGACGGTATTCAGTCTTACGTATGATGATAACCGGTTTAATTCGGTATACGATACGAAGTATTCGCTGGAAGCTGACGTGATGGAATACATGAATTTTAATGCGCTTGATCATGCGGGCAACCTCCTGGATGAGGCGGGAATTAATTTCCAGCAGGTGCGGGCTGATGAGGCGGGCGTTGTCTCCTACGGCGTGGATTCTTATGAGAGTCTTAATATTTCTGGTATTTCGGAGGCGGTATTTGACCGCAGTAAATATACGAAGACGATTACAAAGGCGGGGAATCTGATTGAAAAAGGGATTCCTGTCTATAAGATGATTACGTCGGATTTGTGGTCGGTGGTATTTCCGATGAGTGATGACGATGTGAAGGCGTATGGCGATAAGACGAGCCTGACAGTTACCTTTTCCGGTCATGACTTAAAAGCCGCAGGTAATTTTTCGATGATTACCGGAACGGACGGGAAACCGTACGGCAGACTGGATTTTGACAAATATATGGTGCAGTTTGCTTCGGACCGCTATGTGGATTTTGAGATTATCTCTGATAAGGTGGACGGGCTGAAGATTCCGGCCAGCGCTGTGACGACGAAGGATTTCTATCTTGTTCCCATGGAGTATTTGACCCAGGGCGGAGACAGCTCCGAAAGCGGATTTAACAAGGAGGTCTATTCGGAGTCCGGAAGCTCTGTGGTATTTGTTCCGGCGACGATCTATTATTCCGAAGAGGACAACTACTATATTGAGATGGGCGGAGAGAATGGCTTTAATGCCGGCGATTATATTGTGAAGCCGGATTCTACGGACCGCTATCAGATTGGGGCGAGCGCGTCCTTACAGGGTGTATACAATATCAATAAGGGATATGCCGTGTTCAAGCAGATCGATGTGCTGGCGTCCAATGATGAATACTATACGATAAAGAAGAATATGACGTACGGTCTGGCTGTATACGATCACATTGTTCTGGATGCGTCGACAGTCAGTGAAGGGGAATTAATCTATCAGTAAAGAGGTGCTGCAATATGGTAAAAGAAAATCTGGAAGAGGTAAACAGACGGATTTCGGAGGCCTGCAGACGGGCAGGAAGAAACCGTGAGGATGTGACGCTAATCGCTGTCAGCAAGACGAAACCGGTCTCCATGCTGGAAGAGGCGTATGAGACGGGCATCCGGGATTTTGGTGAAAATAAGGTTCAGGAGCTGTGTGAGAAGCATGAGGTGCTTCAATCGGATATCCGCTGGCACATGATTGGCCATTTACAGCGAAATAAGGTGCGCCAGGTGATTGATAAGACCGTCCTGATCCACAGCGTGGATTCTGTCAGACTCGCAGCCCAGATCGAAGAGGAGGCTGCAAGAAAGGGGATTTCCACAGACATTCTGCTGGAGGTAAACGTGGCGGAGGAGGAGAGCAAATACGGCTTCCGCCTGGCAGAAACGGAGGAGGCGATGAGGGAAATTGCAGCATTTCCCCATGTGCATATCCGGGGATTGATGACAATTGCGCCTTTTGTAGACAATTCCGAAGAAAATCGGCCAATTTTTAAAAAATTATATCAATTTTATGTTGACATGCGTGGAAAAAACATTGATAATGTTACTATGAGTATGCTTTCAATGGGTATGACCGGAGACTATGAAGTAGCGATAGAGGAAGGAGCAACTCTGGTAAGAGTCGGTACCGGCATTTTTGGTACAAGATATAAGATTGGAGAGAATGAAGGATGAGCATAATTAGCAAATTGCTGGAGAGTGTGCATTTAAACGGTGACGATGAAGAGGATGACTACTACTTAGATGACGATTACGAAGATGAAGACGACAGACCTGCCAGAAAAGGACTCTTTGCCAAAAAAGATGACGATGACTATTACGATGATGAGGAAGAGTACGATCAGAAACCGCGCTTTCTGTCACGTTCTCCCAAGGTAGTACCGATGAAACAGCGCTCCATGATGGAAGTATCCATGGTGAAGCCGACGTCCATCGAGGATGCCAAAGAGATTTGTGACTATATGCTGGCCGGGAAAGCAGTAGTGCTGAACATGGAAGGAATCCATACGGAAGTGGCACAGAGAATTATTGATTTTACATCGGGTGCGACATACTCTATGAACGGCAATCTGCAGAAGATCTCGAATTACATATTTATAGCAACTCCGGAATCCGTAGAGCTTTCCGGTGATTTTCAGGACTTGCTGAATAATGGTACGCTGGATATGGGCGGAATGAATCTTCGTCTGTAGCCATGGCGATAAAAGACAATCAGAATTTATGTATAGTACAAGCAGACAATCTTCCAATCACCGGCCTGCCGGCGCCGCGGTATTTTTCGTGACGGGGACCGCCAGGAAGGAAGATTGTTTGCTTTCTATTTTACTTTGGAGGAGCCGCATGATGGAGAAAAGAATTCCGGTACACATGGATGGAAAAAAAGTTTACGATATTGTAATGGAACAATCCTTCGGACAGCTGGAGGAAGAACTGCGCGGGATGAATCTGGGGGACCGGAAGATCTGTGTCGTCACGGATTCCAACGTGGCCCCGCTCTATTTGGAGGAAGTGGAGCGAATCGTGTCAGCCTGCTGCAGGAAGACGGAACACTTCATTTTCCCGGCAGGGGAGGAGAATAAGAATTTAAATACGGTGAAGGATCTCTATGAGACCCTGATTTTAAAGAAGTTTGACCGCCATGATTATCTGCTGGCCTTAGGCGGCGGTGTAGTGGGAGATTTGTGCGGCTTTGCGGCTGCCACGTATTTGAGGGGGATTTCATTTATTCAGGTACCCACCACCCTTCTTTCCCAGGTGGATTCCAGCATTGGAGGGAAGACCGGGGTTGATTTTGATGCCTATAAGAATATGGTGGGCGCCTTCCATATGCCGAAGCTGGTCTATACGAATATTTCTACACTGAAAACCCTTACCGACGTTCAGTTCTCTTCCGGTATGGGGGAGATTATTAAGCATGGCCTGATTAAAGATGCGGCATACTATGATTGGCTGGGAGAACACTGGCAGGAGATCAATGAGAGGGATTTGTCTGTCTGTGAGGAGATGGTGCTGATCAGCAACCGGATTAAGCGCGATGTCGTGGAGACGGATCCGACGGAACAGGGAGAACGCGCACTGTTAAATTACGGTCATACGCTGGGCCATGCGATTGAAAAGCTGGCTGGTTTTAAACTGATGCACGGCCACTGTGTGGGGCTGGGCTGTATCGCGGCGATGGGCATCTCTGCAGCCAGGGGCGCATTGCCGGAAGAGGCGCTTACGAATTTAAAAGAGAGAATGGAGCGTTTTCACATGCCTCTTACAGTCAGCGGACTTTCAGCTGAGGATATTATTGAAACGACGAAGAGCGATAAAAAAATGGATTCCGGAACGATCCGTTTTGTTCTGCTGGAAGAGGTGGGGAAGGCTTATCTCGACAGGACCGTTACGGATGATGAAATGAATGCGGGACTCTCACGCATTTTGGCATAAGGAGACTTACATGAAACAGAAAGCAAAACTTGTTACAGGACTTATCATAGGATTTCTGGCGGCAATCGGGCTGGATCAGTGGACGAAGCTGCTGGCGGTGAATCATTTAAGGAACCAGCCGCCTTACGTGATCTGGGATGGGGTATTTGAATTTTTGTATTCGGAGAACCGCGGCGCGGCCTTTGGAATGCTTCAGGGAAAACAGTGGTTTTTCCTGATTATCGCGGTGATTGTGGTGGCTGCGGCTGTGTACGCGGTTTTCCGCATGCCGGCTTCGAAAAAGTATCTGCCGCTGCATTTGATCGCCATGTTTCTCTCTGCCGGAGCGATAGGAAACATGATCGACCGGTTTACGAGGGGGTATGTGGTGGACTTTTTGTATTTCAAACTGATTGATTTTCCCATCTTCAATGTGGCGGACTGCTATGTGACGGTGTCCATGTTTTTCTTTATCCTGCTGTTCCTGTTTCTGTATAAAGAAGAGGATTTGAATTGCCTGTCAGGCCGGAAGGAAAGGGAAGCGGATTGAAACAGCAGTTTGTGGTAGAAGAGGAAGATAAAGCCATCCGTATCGATAAATACTTGTCAGAACGGTGTCCTGAGCTCTCCAGGTCTTATCTTCAGAAGCTTCTGAAGGCAGAGGCTGTATTTGTAGGCGGAAAGCCGGTTAAGAGCAATTATAAGACGGCGGCCGGAGACTTGATCGAATTGGAGGTTCCGGAGGCTGTAGAGCCCGAAATCGTTCCGGAGGAGATGGATCTGGATATCCTGTATGAAGACTCCGATATTATTCTGATCAATAAACCGAAGGGGATGGTGGTGCATCCTGCGGCGGGACATTACAGCGGAACTCTGGTAAACGGCCTGATGGCCCACTGCCGGGCTGATTTATCCGGCATCAACGGCGTGATGAGACCGGGAATCGTCCACCGCATCGATATGGATACGACAGGCGTTCTCATCGTCTGCAAAAACGATATGGCGCATAACTCCATTGCTGAGCAGTTGAAAGTGCACTCCATAACGAGAAAGTATTATGCTGTGGTTCACGGCGTGATGAAGGAGGATGAGGGGACTGTAAGCGGGCCCATCGGCCGCCACCCGGTGGACAGAAAGAAGATGTGCATTAATGAAAAAAACGGCCGGGATGCCGTGACCCATTACCGTGTGCTCGAGCGCTTCCGCCAGTTTACGTATGTGGAATGCCGGCTGGAGACGGGGCGTACCCATCAGATCCGCGTTCATATGGCAAGCATCGGGCATCCGCTTCTGGGAGACGCGGTATACGGTCCGGCGAAGTGTCCTTATAAGCTTACCGGGCAGACACTGCATGCGGGAGTGCTGGGGATCGTACATCCAAGAACCGGTGAATATATGGAGTTTACGGCTCCGCTGCCGGAGTATTTTGAAGAATTATTAAGGAAATTACGTACCACCTAGAAGAGTTTCTGGGTGGTATTTTTAAAGAAACTGTTAAAAATATAT